>CEVX01016118.1_pt1 | contig 20747 bp, 20 predicted proteins | sample 356561 | NCBI WGS metagenome assembly CEVX01 (sample SAMEA2623886, study PRJEB7988) | marine metagenome | biome: marine biome (ENVO:00000447); feature: surface water layer (ENVO:00002042); material: "saline water (ENVO:00002010), including plankton (ENVO:xxxxxxxx)" | depth 5 m | reverse complement strand
ACTCCACGGCATTATTCCCTAAAATAATTTTTATTTTAGGGAATAATTTTTAGTAATTTTATAATTCATCTTTTTACTCAAACAAATATGTACAAATCATCTTACATTTATCTTTTTTTATTATTCTCTTTCTTTAGTGTAAATGCTCAAAACGATTCTCATCCTCATGAGCATAAACACGAAGGCTTACACCATTGGGAAATACCAAGCAAAGATCCAGATCGAATCATTTTAACTTTTAATGGTGATCCGTCTAGCAAAAGAGCTGTAACATGGAGAACAGATTTATCTGTGGATAAAAGTGAAGCTCAAATAGCAATAGCTGGCCTAAATTCTAGTTTTACCAATCAAGCCACTTCTTACATTGCATCAACTGAAAAATTTGATTTAGGCCTTTACAAATCAAATAAATCTTTAATGGTAAATTATCATAGTGTTGTATTTGAAAATTTAAAACCAAATACATTATATGCATACAGAGTTGGTACTAAAGAAAATTGGTCTGAGTGGATTCAGTTCAAAACAGCCAATACTGGTTATAATCCTACTCAATTTGTATATTTTGGAGATGCACAAAATGATATTTTAAATCACTGGTCAAGAGTTATTAGAATGGCATATCAAACTGCTCCAAATGCATCATTTGTTATTCATGCTGGAGATTTGGTAGATAGTGCCCACAAAGATAGCGAATGGGCTCAATGGTTTAAAGCAGGTGGGTTTATTCACAGTCAATGGACGGCAATACCTGTTGTAGGCAATCATGAATTTATTAGAATGGATGGATATGGAGGAGTAGAACCAAGAAGACTATCTATCCAATGGAGACCTCAATTTAATTTGCCAGTTGAACAAACCTTAGACAGTAAGCTTCATGAAACTGTTTATACAGTTGAGTACCAAGACATACTTATAGTTGTACTTAATTCTACAGGACACCTAGAAGAGCAAACTGAGTATATTAAAGAAAAGTTTAGAAACAGCAATGCGAAATGGAAAATAGTTACATGTCACCATTCTGTCTTTTCACCAGCTGAGGGTAGAGATTTTGAGTATGCCAGAAAAATATGGAAACCATTATTTGATAAGTATGGTGTTGATTTAGTTCTCAACGGCCATGACCATACATATGCAAGGGGTCATGTTCCTGTAAAATCATCAAACATTAGTCAATCAGAAAATATTAAAACTTTATATATCACTTCCGTAAGTGGACCTAAACAATACAAATTGGATAGGGAACAGATTAAAAATTATGAGTCTGATGGATATAATAATGATAAATTTGGAGAGCAAACTCAATTCTTTCAAGTTATTAATATAGAAGATGAAAAATTGATTTATAGTGCATACACAACTTTAGGAACTCTGTATGATAGAGCTATCATTACAAAAGACTTTGCAACAGGAAAAAAAACTATTTCTAATCAATAGTATCATTATTTAATATGTTGATTTAATACAATATATTTTCTTTTCTTAATGGGTCATTTGAATTTAAACGACTCTAAATCCCCTCCAAAATATTTCGATTTCACTCCCTTAAGCTTCAACTAAAAAGATCACAGTTTTATGTTTAAATATTCATTAGTTTTGTACCATAGTGTAGAATAATGGATTTAATAAATTTCTTTAGAATAATTGCTTTACTTGAAGGTATATCATATGTTCTATTGCTATTTATAGCAGTACCTATTAAATATGCTTATGGTGAGGCTTTGTACGTTAAAATATTAGGAATGCCACATGGGTTACTATTTATGGTTTATATTTTACTGACAATTGTACTTATATTTAAAAATAATTGGATAAAAAAGAATTTTTTTTATGTCATAGTCGCTTCTGTTATTCCTTTTGGTACCTTTGTAGTCGATTTCAAATTAAAAAAATCCTTTAAAAGGTAATATTTAAAAGAATTCACTTATGAGATATATCCTAAATACATTAAAAGAATTTCTTATTTCATCAGGGATAAAAGCTTCAATCGCTGATTGGTTTAGTATTTTAACACTTTTATTTATTACACTTTCAATCATCTTTCTACTAGATTTTATTATTCGTAGAATTATTCGTGTTGTTTTTGTGAAAATTGCAAAACGATCAAAAACGAATTTTGACGATATTATGGTCAATCATAAAGTACCAAGAAATATAGCTCACATCTTTCCTCTTATAATTGCTTACAAAACAATCCCAAATATATTTTATGAGCACTTAAGTTTACAGATTATAATTGAGAAATTAATTCTTGTTATTGGTGTTTTATTTGTTGTTTGGGGATTAAGTAGTGTTTTTAGGTCAATTAAAGATTTTTTCAAATCAATCGAACGTCTTAAAGATAAACCTATAGACAGCTATATCCAGGTCCTTATGATATTTATATGGCTAACTTCAATTTTTGCCATATTTGCTGTAGTTTCTGGAATATCGTTTTGGGAATTTATGGCTGGACTTGGTACTGTATCAGCCGTTATAATATTAGTATTCAAAGATACAATTCTAGGATTTGTTGCGAGTATTCAAGTCTCAGTAAATGATATGGTTAGAATTGGGGATTGGATTACTTTTCAGAAATATGGTGCTGATGGAGATGTAATTGAAATTAACCTTGCCACAGTTAAGGTTAGAAATTTTGATCACACCATAACAACTATTCCGACCTATGCCCTTATTTCTGATTCTTTCAAAAATTGGCGTGGAATGACTGAATCTAATGGAAGACGTATAAAGCGTGCTTTAAAAATTAGAATGTCTAGTATTCGCTATCTAAATACAGAAGATTTAAAAGTACTTTCCAAGATTGAAAGGATTAAAGATTATATTTCTAATAAATCTAAAGATATAAGTGATTATAATAGAGAAAATATAATTGATAAGTCATTATTAATTAATGGTAGAAATCTCACTAATATTGGTGTTTTTCGAAAGTATGTTGAATCTTATATTGAAGAACACTCGGCTATCAACAAGGACTTAATGATTATGACCAGACAGCTTGAACCAAATGAGAATGGATTACCAATTGAGATTTATGCATTTAGCAACGATAAACGTTGGCAAAATTATGAATATATTATTGCTGATATATTTGATCACATAATCGCAGCTTCTTCATCTTTTGATCTTGAAATATATGAGCGTAAGTTCTAGAGATGATATTCTTCTTAATAGTCGCCCTTTAATAAAATACTCAGAAATCTCAAATAAGGAGTTTATTATTGAGGATTTCCAAAATAAGGTCCTCCGCCCTATCCTTAAATTTCAAAATGATTTATTTATACAATTGTTTATAAAACAACTGAAAAGTAAAAAACAACTTTTTAAAACATTTGAATTAGAAGTTAAAAGAAAAGTAATAGATGAAAATTTTAAAAGAAATTCAAGTTTAAGGCAATTACTTTTGGGTAGTGTAATAGGGCTTTTTACTTCTGAAGAATTTATAGTTTATAATGAGTTTACATCTTTGATAAATAAACGTATTTTTTCAATGTTAAAAAAAAGGCTAGAAGATCAACTACTTAAGATCTAGTACTCAATTTTTTTTAGAATTAAACCTGAAGCTGGGGCAATAAAATCAATTTTAATATCAGAATTTTCTTTTAAGCTATTTTCAATATAATCAAGTCCTACTTCTCCTCTACCTAATTTAATAAGTACTCCCATCATCAGACGAATTTGATGACGCCCAAATCCCTTACCAACTACACGAAGAACATAGCTTTTTTTTGGAAAGAAATTGGCCTTGTACATATTATTATCAATCAATTCACAAACCTTAAGGGTCCTTTCATATAAGCCATTGTTTGTTGCTTTATAACAATAAGATTTGAAGTTGTGTTTTCCTTGAAATAATTTGGCTCCCAATGACATTAAATCTACATCTAATTGTTCGACTATAGTAGTCAATATGGGTGCACAAAAAGGATGACATTTCTCCCCTTCTGAAAAAATATAGTGGTACTCTTTGTGTTTTGAATCTTGAATTACATTAAAATCTGCGGAAACTTCGTCAATTGAAAGCGCACGAATATCTTGAGGAAGATTATAATTAAACTCTGCTAGGAAATGATCTAAATCCTTTAATGGTGAATCTTTCAAAAACAATTCAAAAGCTGCCATTTCTGCCGACACTTTAGCATCGGTCCTACTGGCAGCTAATGTTTTAAAACGATGATCTTTGAGCACATATTTAATAGTGCGATCGATCATTAAATGAATAGTTTTGTGGTTGGGTTGCTTTTGCCAACCATGAAAACGATAACCTAAAAATTGAAATTTAACGAGATAGTAATATCGTTTTTGAAACATAAAACAATCTCTACTAAATTTCTAATTATTGATTACCTAAAATAATTGGCATTCCTGAATCACCAGAGCCAATGACAATCACTTTGCTATTTGGAGACTCTGCTAGCTTAACAGTGGCTTCAATACCCTTATCTTGTAATATTTTATCATTTAAAGAAGCACTGAGGATTCTGTTTGCATCTGCTTTACCCTGTGCTTCAATTCGTTGTTTTTGGGCTTCTTTATCTGCCGTTACTAATCTAAACTCATACTCTAAAGACTGTTGTTCTTGCTTTAATTTTCCCTCGATAGCGTTTTTTATAGTTTCAGGTAACTTAACGTCTTCAACAAGAACACGTTTGACATTTAAAAATTGACCATCCATTAGATTAACAACTTCATCCAATATTTCTTGCTCTATAACATCACGTTTACTTGAATACAATTGCTCTGGGGTATAGCGTCCAACAACACTTCTTGCAGCAGCATTAACAGCAGGATTTAAAAGCTCCATAACGTAGTCTTGACCCTTAGTTTTAATTAATTTTCCTAAATTCTCATATTCTGGCTCATACCAAATGGTGCCGTTCACACGAACTTCTAACCCATTAACAGAAAGTACATTCATTTCGTCAGAAATAGATTGTTGTCTTACTTTAAATATATACATTGAATTCCAAGGAGCGACAATATGAAATCCTTCTCCATAAGTAATTTCAGTATTTATACCATCTCCAAACTGTTCAAATAATACACCACCTTCACCAGGACCAATAGTAATGGCAGATTTTGTAATTAGTATTAATGCCAAACCAATGGCAATCATAATTGGAAGTCCTATTTTAGGTAGATTTTTCATATTATTTATAAATTTAGGTTTTAAATTAATCCGTTATACTTTCTTATAAACCACTCTGATGATAAACTAAAAATGATCAGCATTAGTATGTATATAAAGTTAATCAAAGGTAAAGATTTTTTCTCTACTTTCAATATGTCTTTAAATACTTCATCTTCAATAAGTTCGTTTATTAGTAAGTCTATTTCTGAATCAAAAAATATATTTCCATTTGTCTTTTTTGCTAATTGATGAAGTTTTGTAAAATCTGAGTTTATAAATTGAGATTCGATATTAAATGGTAGAATTTCAAAACGTCCTGATTTTACAAATCTCTTATCTACCACTTTAACCCTATATTCATAAGACCCAGGCTCAAGACCCTTTAAATTTGTAACATAAGAATTGTTCTGCAATACCATTGGGAATTTAAAAATTGTATTATCACTAGATTCAATCTCAATTTGTAAATCTACGTCATTGTTTAATTTAAAGTTCTCGCCATAGAATTGTGCGTAAATAGCAACAGGAACAGAACCGTCAAAAATTAATTCGTGATTGATTCTTAATCGTTCAGTGAATCTTTGAGTGCTTAAATACTGGAATATAGATTTAAAATAGCTGTCTATTTTCTTAAAACTCTTTTCTTGTCGATAACAGTGCATACGCCATTTCCAAATATTCTCAGCTAATAGTACTACTTGACGCAAGTTGTTTTTTGAATAAGTAAACAATAATGGTTGATTGGTATTAACCCCATTTATATATTTGTAAAGTAATACATTATGAGCTACATTAATATTCGTATTTCCAAAAGATGAAGTTAATGGGGGATAATTCTCAAAATCGATAAAATCTAAAGAAAAATTATCAAAATTAGAATTAATAAGACTTTGATAATCTTCATTTTGGCCCGTATATTCGTGTATATAGCTAGATTGAGCAGAATTAAGATAGTTCCAATCTGTAAAAGTCCCTGCTATAATAAAGGAATTTAGATTGTATTTTTCAATGGATTTAAAAACTTGACTAAACGCACTTGTAGGTTGGTATAATATTGCAATATTGTATTTGTTAGCCTGCTGCGGAAAATCTTTAGGTTCTATTTGAGTAATTTCGTAATTTTTATCTGTGCTTAAAACAGTTTTAAAAAAAGCCAAATCTGGGTGTGGAGTATCAGAGATCAAGGCAATATTTAGTTTTTGATCAATAGCTTCAATTCCAAATTCTAGAAAATTATTCGACACTACTACTTCTTTTTCGATAGGATCTACAATAACTTTGTAACGATTTAATCCGATATTTTTTGTTTCAAGAAATGTTGTTATGGTTTGAGAATTACTTTCTGATGATAATTCAATGGATTTTGTGAATTTTAAAGATTTTCCAGAATAGACTTTTAGATTTGTTTTGACTGGCTGAGTACCATTGTAGCTTACAAAAATTTCAATTGGAAAGGTATTACCTAAAAAAGTATATTTATTAACATTGATTTGTTGTATTTTTAAATCTACGTAAGTTGTTGTATCACCAAGAATAATAGGGTATATAGATTGCCCATTGTCGTAATCATTGTATAAATAAGAATTACCAACTGTCTGGTTCCCATCAGTAATTAAAATTATTGGCGCAACCTGATTCTTATAAATCTCATTAACAGCTTTAAGACTATTATTTATATTTGTCTGTTTTGACTTAAAGTTAAGACTATCCAAAATTTTAATGTCAGTATCGAATGAATAAGTCTGAAGGTTAAATTTTTGATTTAATCCTTTATTAGATGTTAATAAATTTATAGCAGAAACCATCGAGACTGTTTTATTTAAATATGAAATAGACTCTGTGTTATCTGCAAGTATTGAAAGCGTAGGTTTTACAATATTAGTAGAACTTATTTGGAGCTTTGGATTTAAAAGTAGTAGAAATAAAGCAGCAAATGACAATGCTCGAAAAATTGTTAACAGCCAATAAACCTTGATGGCATAACGCCAAGGCTTATAATAAAGAAGCGCTAGAATTAGCGCTAATATGAAACTAATCACCATATAATATATAGTAGATGTTGTCATATAAATTTTTGTGAAGTTATTACGTAAGCATTCCGCCGTCTACATGGATTGTCTGTCCTGTAATATAGGCTGATAAATCACTCGCTAAAAATAGACATGTGTTTGCAACATCTTCTGTAGTTCCTCCTCTTTTTAGGGGAATCCCTGCACGCCACTGATCTACTGTAGAAGGGTCAAGTTTAGCTGTCATTTCTGTTTCAATAAAGCCAGGGGCAATAACATTACTACGAATGTTACGAGAACCTAACTCTAGAGCAACTGATTTAGAAAATCCAATAATTCCTGCTTTAGAGGCTGCATAGTTACTTTGACCTGCATTACCTTTAACACCTACGACAGAACTCATATTGATTATAGATCCTTTGCGTTGTTTAAGCATAGTCCGTTGGACTGACTTGGTCATATTAAAAACAGATTTTAGATTTACTTCAATGACTTTATCAAAATCTTCTTCTCCCATTCTCATTAATAAATTATCTTTGGTGATTCCAGCATTATTGACTAAAATATCGATTTGTCCAAAATCTTCAAGAACGTTAGTAACAAGCTCTTGTGATGATTCAAATGAAGCAGCGTTGCTCTGATAAGATTTTATAATTGTGCCATAGTCTTGAAGATTATTTTCTAATTCTTTAGCCGCTTCGGAAGATGAGCTGTAAGTAAAAGCAACATTGGCACCATGTTGTGCAAAAACAGTAGCAATTTTACTACCTATACCTCTACTAGCTCCTGTAATAATAGCAGTCTTACCTTCTAGTAACTTCATTTTATAAATATTGATTATTATCTATCATCAAAGATAGGGATTCCAAAATTATTAGCAATACACCTAAGATTTGAGCGTTTTATTTAGCCTAAAACTTTAAAAACTTTTTTTCCAATTTCAGCAGGAGATTCAACTACGTGTATTCCACATGAGCGCATAATTCGTTTTTTCGCTTGTGCAGTATCATCACTACCACCAACAATAGCGCCAGCATGACCCATAGTCCTTCCGGCAGGTGCTGTTTCGCCAGCAATAAAACCAATGACTGGCTTAGAACTACCGTTCTCCTTATACCACTTTGCAGCATCTCCTTCTAATTGACCACCAATTTCACCAATCATGACGACACAATCAGTTTCTGAATCATTGATAAGTAGTTTCAAAGCATCTTTAGTAGTGGTTCCTATAATTGGGTCACCACCAATTCCAATTGCTGTGGAGATACCCAGACCTTGCTTAACAACTTGATCTGCTGCTTCATAAGTTAGTGTGCCAGATTTTGAGACTACACCCACACGCCCTTTTTTAAAGACAAAACCAGGCATAATACCTACTTTAGCTTCACCTGGAGTTATTACACCAGGACAGTTAGGACCTACTAACCGGCAATTTTTATTTTTAATATAATTAGAAGCTCTGACCATATCAGCAATGGGAATTCCTTCCGTAATAGTAATAATCACTTCAATCCCTGAATTAGCTGCTTCCATAATTGCATCTGCTGCAAATGCAGGTGGAACAAATATGATAGTTGTATTTGCTCCGACAGAATCAACTGCTTCTTGAACTGTATTAAAAACAGGTCTACCTAAATGTGTTTGACCTCCTTTACCTGGAGTTACGCCACCAACAATATTACTTCCATAGGAAATCATTTGTTCTGCATGAAATGTACCCTCACTTCCAGTGAAACCTTGAACAATTATCTTTGAATTTTTATTTACTAAAACACTCATAGGATTAAAAATTTAGAAGTAACAAATTTAATTTTTTGAACTTAATTTTTATACAAAATTGCTACTTTTCTTTAAATTTTTTAATCAATTCTGGTAATTGTTTTAGACTAGCTAATTCCTTTAATTTAGAACGTGATTCTTGTACAGGTGTTCCGAAGTAGGTTTTACCTCCAGCAATTGATTTAGTAACACCTGTCTGACCTAATATAATTGCTTTTGCACCAATTCTAATTCCACTATTAGTACCAACTTGACCCCATATTGTAACATCATCTTCTATTACACAACAACCTGCAATCCCAGTTTGTGAAGCAATAATGCAATTCTTCCCAATGACTGTATCATGACCAATCTGAATCAGATTATCTAATTTAGAACCAAATCTTATAGTAGTATCTCCAGTAACTCCTCTGTCGATAGTACATGAAGATCCTATATGAACATTATCTTCAATGCAAACTCTCCCAGATGTTAAAAGTTGTTCATGAACGCCGTGACATTTTTTATAGTAAAATGCATCTCCTCCTATTACGGTTCCAGGACCAATAATGACATTATTACCAATTATGGTATCTGAAACAATTGTAACATTTGCATTTATTAAACAATTTACTCCAATTTGAACATTTGGACCTATAAAAATATTAGGCTGTAATTTTGTTCCTTTACCAATTTTGGCATTTTTATCTATACTTAGGTGCGAAATTTCGAAGGGCTTAAAATGCTTAGCCAATTTATTAAAATCATTAAATGGATTTTCTGAAATAAGAAGAGATTTTCCTTCGGGACAGGTTACTCTATTATTAATCAAAATGACAGATGCATCAGAAGAAAGAGCTTTTTTATAATATTTTGGATGATCTACAAATACTATATCTCCATTTTTTACGACATGAATTTCATTCATTCCTGAGACAGGGAAATTTTCATCTCCAACAAAATCACAATTTAAAATTTCAGAAATTTGTTTAAGAGTCTGTGGAGTATTAAATTTCATGATCTATTATTCTTTGACTCTTTCTTTGTAAGTTCCTTTTGCTGTCTCAATCTTAATTTTATCACCTTCATTTATGAAAAGTGGTACCATTATAGAAGCACCTGTTTCAACGATAGCTGGTTTAGTTGCATTAGTGGCAGTATTTCCCTTTACCCCAGGTTCAGTCGATGTAACCTCCAAAACAACATTTACTGGCATTTCAACAGAAAGTGGCATCTCGTCTTCTGAATTTATAATTATAGTTACAATTTGACCTTCTTTTAAAAGTTCAGGATTATCAATTGTAGATTTATTAATCGTAATTTGATTATAATCCTCAGTGTTCATGAAATGGAATTGATCAGCCTCAGGATATAAAAATTGAAATTTATGAGTTTCGACACGAACATCTTCAATTTTGTGTCCGGCTGAAAAAGTATTGTCAATAACCTTACCCGTGGTTACACTTTTTAATTTTGTACGTACAAATGCTGGTCCCTTTCCTGGTTTCACATGTAAAAATTCAATAATTTTAAAAATATCGTGATTAAATTTAATACATAAACCATTTCTAATGTCAGAGGTGTTTGCCATAATTTTAGTTTGATTTAAAGTAACCCTTCATTATTCCTCGATGAGAATTTTTAATGAATTGTAAAATTTCATCTCTTTCAGGAGTAGCCTCCATTTCTGCTTCAATTATTGACGCTGCCTGAGAGTTATTATAATTTTTTTGATATAAAAACCTATAGATTCCTTGAATTTCTTTTATTTTTTCTGTAGTATAACCCCTCCGTCTCAAGCCAACAGAATTAATACCGACATAAGATAGTGGTTCACGTGCTGCTTTCACATAAGGTGGGACATCCTTACGAACTAAAGAACCACCTGAAACAAATGCATGATTACCAATCGAGCAAAACTGGTGAACAGCAGTCATTCCTGCTAAAACAACATAATCACCTATATTGATATGTCCAGCTAGAGTACTGTTATTAGAAAAAATACAATTTTTACCAACAAAGCAATCATGTGCAATATGGCAATAAGCCATAATTAAGCAATTGTCACCAATTACTGTTTTCATCCTGTCAGTAGTTCCTTTGTTTATGGTTACACATTCACGTATTGTTACATTGTTTCCAATATGAACAGTGGTATCTTCATCGTTATACTTTAAATCTTGAGGGATTGCAGAGATGACAGATCCTGGAAAAATATTACAGTTTTTACCAATCCTTGCACCCTCCATAATAGTAACATTAGAACCAATCCAGGTTCCCTCCCCGATAACGACATTATTATTAATAGTTGTAAATGGTTCTATAACTACATTTTTAGCGATTTTAGCGCCTGGATGTACATAAGCAAGTGGTTGATTCATTTCCTTTAATTTTATTTAACTTTTGATATTTGAGCCATTAATTCCGCTTCTGCACATAACTTTCCATTTGCATATGTGAAACCTTGCATGTGACAAATTCCTCTTCTGATTGGAGTTATCAATGAACAGCTAAAAATTAGTGTATCACCCGGGACAACTTTGTGTTTAAACTTAACCTTATCAATTTTCATGAAAAAAGTCAGATAGTTTTCAGGATCAGGAACTGTATTTAATACTAAAATCCCACCTGTTTGTGCCATAGCTTCAACAATTAAAACCCCTGGCATAACTGGTGTTCCGGGAAAATGTCCTTGAAAAAAAGACTCATTCATGGTTACATTTTTAGAGCCAATGACATGATTAGGAGATAATTTATAAACCTTGTCTATCATCAAAAAAGGTGGTCTGTGTGGAAGCATTTCCATTATAGCGTTTACATCCATCACAGGCGGTTGATTTAAATCAATATCTGGCATGTTATTACGACGCTCTGTTTTGATGATATTAGCCATTTTTTTTGCAAATTGAGTATTAACAAAATGTCCAGGTTTATTTGCGATAACCTTACCTTGAATCCTAGTACCAATTAGTGCTAAATCACCAATTACGTCTAATAGCTTATGACGAGCAGCCTCATTTGGAAAGTGTAATGTTAGATTATCTAAAATTCCATTTGGTTGAACAGAAATTGATTCTTTATTGAAAGCGATTTTTAATTTTTCAGTAGTTTTTTCTGAAATAGGCTTGTCAACGTATACAATTGCATTATTGAGGTCACCTCCTTTTATTAATCCTTCGTCGAGAAGCATTTCTAATTCATGTAAAAAACTAAATGTCCTAGAATTTGAAATATGATTTTTAAAATCAGATAATTTTTTAAGATTAGCATTTTGTGTTCCTAAGATTTTAGTACCAAAATCAACCATGGTAGTGACCTGATATTCATCTGAGGGAATTATTGTAATATCACTACCCGTTTTTTCATCAAAATAAGAAATAACTTCTTTTATTACAAAGACTTCCCTAAAAGAGTCAAGTTCTTTAATACCAGCTTCTTCTAAAGCTCTTACGAAAAACTTTGAAGAACCATCCATTATTGGAGGCTCAGAGCTATTAAGCTCGATAATTATATTATCAATTTCTAATCCAACAAGAGCTGCAAGAACATGTTCACAAGTTTGGATAATAACACCATTTTTCTCAAGACATGTACCACGTTGTGTATTTGTAACTAATTTAGCTTCAGCTTTAATTAATGGCTCACCTTCAAGGTCAACCCTTTTAAAAGCGTATCCGTAATTTGCTTGTGCTGGAATAAATTTAACAACAACATCTTTTCCTGTGTGTAGACCTACTCCACTCAAAGTTACTGGCTTTAATATTGTAGTTTGATTCGATTGGCTTTTTGTAATCATTTTTTACTATTTTTTTCAAGGTTACGAATATTCTTAGCTAGTTTTGGTAAGTTTTTAAAATGAACATATGACTTGTAATAATCATTATATCCAAAAGCTGGAATCCCTTGCAGTAAAGAACCATCTGGAACATTTTTAGTTATTCCCGACTTTGCCTGTATCTTTACATTATTCCCAATTGAAATATGTCCAGTAATTCCAACTTGCCCTCCAATTTGACAATTTTTACCAATTTTTGTAGAACCTGCTATTCCGGTTTGGGCAGCAATAACAGTATTCTCACCAATTTGTACATTATGAGCTATTTGAATTTGATTATCTAGCTTCACCCCCTTTTTAATGTAAGTTGATCCTAATGTAGCTCTATCTATAGTAGTACAAGCACCAACATCTACATAATCTTCAATAACAACATTGCCAATTTGAGGGACTTTGGAGTATATACCATTTTTATCAGGAACAAATCCAAAGCCGTCAGCACCAATTACAACATTTGCATCTAAGTTGCAATGATTTCCAATGATACATTCTGAATATATTTTTACTCCAGAAAAAATTGAGCAGTCATGCCCAATTTGTACATTATCACCAATAAAAGTATTAGGGAAGATTTTAACATTGTCACCAATAATTACATTTTCACCAATATGCACAAAAGCTCCTATATAAACATTAGATCCATAAGATGCAGAATCAGAAATATACACTGGTGATTGTAATCCAGATTTATTAGTTTTAATGGAATTAAAGTGAGTTAATAATTTTGAAAATGCTGAATAAGCATTATCAACTTTAATAAGAGTTTTATTTAATTTTTTTTCAGCTTTAAAATCATTATTTACAATTATGACGGAAGCTTCTGTTGAGTAAATAAATGGGGTATATTTAGGGTTAGAAAGAAAAGACAATGAGCCTTTTGTCCCATCTTCGATTTTAGATAACTTATTAACCTCTATATTTATATCACCTATAACTTTACCATTAAGTAATTTTGATATTTGACCTACCGTGAATTTCATCTGTGCACAAAAATATAAAAAAATATCATAGCAAATCTTTTGGGTAGCAAACATAGTGCCTAGTTACTACTTTAGAAAGCCCCTCAATATTTAATAAATTAGAAGATTCATTTAGTGAAGATGTATTTCCATTTTTATGAAGAACAAGAACAGGATCAGTCATAGGATCATATCCTATATTTTCGACACTACCACTAAAAACAAAGTAAGACATAACATCAACGTCTCCACCATATTTCGATAACCATTTTTTCTGAATAACTCTAATCTCAGATATTATTTCTGATTCATCTACAAATTTAATCTTAAGTAGGTTTCGGTTTAATAATCTTTTAGAAAGGTTGCTTAAAATAAAATCTGGGTGATTTTGCCATAATTTTAATGCAGATACAAAATCATAATCGTCAAGATCTGAGAATTTATCTAAGATAGAATCAGAAAAATTTGAAATATTTACATCTGATATTAAAAAAAAATTAAAAGAAGAGCTAATATTTAATATTTCTCCTTTTTTGGAAAGCAGCTTAGCACGTTTTAAAATATTTATTATCATTCTTTCTGAAACAAGACCAGTTTTATGCAAATAAACTTGCCAGTACATCAAACGACGGGACGTTAAAATTTTTTCAATTGAATAAACCCCTTTTTCTTCAATTACCAATTGATTCTCATATACATTCATCATTGAAATCAAGCGTTCACTATTGATATTTCCTTCTGAAACTCCAGTGTAAAAACTATCACGTTTTAGGTAGTCAAGTCTATCCATATCCAATTGGCCTGAAATTAACTGGTGAAAAAATGGCCTTTCATAGACTCCTTTAAATATTTTAATTGCTAAGTCTAATTGACCTTTAAATCGTTTGTTAAGAAATTGCATAAAATATAATGATATAAATTCATGACTTACATTTTCTATTAGACTATTCTCAATGGCATGACTAAAAGGGCCATGACCAATATCATGCAACAGAATTGCAATAAATAAAGCATTTTCTTCTTCTTTTGAAATTAAAACTCCTTTAATTTTTAGAATTCGTACAACTTTTTGCATCAAATGTAATGAACCTAGAGCATGATGAAAACGAGTGTGGTGTGCACCAGGGTAAACCAAGTAAGATAACCCCATTTGAGTAATCCTTCTTAACCGCTGGAAGTATTTATGTGCAATTAAATCAAAAATTAATGCATTTGGAATAGTAATAAATCCATAAATTGGATCGTTAAATAATTTTAGCTTGTTTTTAGTGTTCAAAGGAATTTAATTTTATTTTAGTGGTTGAGCTACAAATAATAGAGTGTTCTGTAAAAATAATAAAAATCAGTGTATTAAAATTCTTATAACAAACACACATGAGGGAAATCAATATATTATGGATTGATGATGAAATTTCGTTTTTGAAATCACACATTATATTTCTTGAACAAAAGAATTATAAAGTAACCCCATGTCAAAGTGGAAAAGAAGCCATAGAAGTTTTTAAATTGCAAAATTTCGATATAGTTTTTTTAGATGAAAATATGCCTGGCATTTCAGGTTTAGAAACACTATCTGAGTTAAAGACGATAAAATCAAATATTCCTGTTGTAATGATAACAAAAAGTGAGGAAGAATATATAATGGAGGAAGCTATTGGTAGTAAAATAGCAGATTATTTAATTAAACCCGTTAATCCAAATCAAATTTTGTTAAGTCTAAAGAAAAATCTAGACAATAGTCGCTTGATATCAGAGAAAACTTCATCAAATTATCTTCAGGAATTTAGAAAAATTTCAATGGAAATGAACGACATTAAATCATCAGATGGATGGATTGATTTTTATAAAAAATTAATTTATTGGGAAATAGAATTAGAAAATTCTCAAGATAATACTATGCTTGAGATTTTGGAAGCTCAAAAATTTGAAGCAAATTTCCAATTTGGAAAGTTTATAGAAAAAAATTATTCATCATGGTTTAAAGGAGAGTCATCTCCACTTTTATCTCATAAATTATTTGAAACCAAAATCGCTCCTGAAATAAGTAAAGATCAATCTACATTATTGATAATTGTAGATAATTTAAGATTTGACCAATGGAAAAGTATGGAGTCAAATGTAAATAAATATTACAAAATAAAAAATGAGTCACTTTATTACAGTATACTACCTACTGCAACGCAATATTCCAGAAATGCCATTTTTTCTGGTTTAACTCCAATGGAAATGGAAAATAAATTTCCGAATTATTGGAGGAATGATAACGACGAAGGTGGTAAGAATTTATATGAAGATAAATTTTTAGACAATCAGCTTTTAAGACTGGGATATTCAAACTTGATTTATGAGTACATAAAAATAACAAACTTAAAATCTGGTAAAAAGTTAGCAGAAACTTTTAAAACTAAAACTCAGAACGATTTAACTGTAGTAGTTTATAATTTTGTTGATATGCTTTCACATTCAAAAACAGAAATGGAAGTTGTAAAAGAACTAGCTTCAGATGACCGTGGATATAGATCACTAACAAATAGCTGGTTTAATAACTCCCCATTACTAGATATAATAAAACAAGCAAAAGAACTTAATTTTAAGCTTATAATTACTACAGATCATGGAACAATTAATGTTAAAAATCCATCAAAAGTAATTGGTGATAAAAACACAAGTCTAAACCTACGCTACAAAACTGGTAGAAGCTTAAGCTATGATTCAAAAGATGTACTTGCAATAAAAAATCCTAGCTCCGTAGGACTTCCTACTATTTCTATAAACAGTTCTTTTATTTTCGCAAAAAATAATCTCTTTTTTGCATATCCAAATAATTACAATCATTATGTAAGTTATTATAAAAATTCATATCAACACGGCGGCATATCACTTGAAGAAATTATTATCCCTTTTATTGTTTTAAATCCACGATAGTTAAATGAAAATCAACTATACTTTAGATGAAATAGATCATGTTGCCAAAAGACTTTTGAAAAAATTTAAAAATAAAGTTGTTATTTTTAATGGACAGGTCGGAAGTGGTAAAACAACACTAATTAGGGCGATTGTAAATGAGTTAGGAACATATGATAAAATTTCAAGTCCAACATTTTCCATCGTAAACGAATATAAAGTACGAAATGGTATTGTTTATCATTTTGATTTTTACCGTATTAACAATCACAATGAAGCCTTAGATATCGGAATTTATGAATATTTAAATTCTGAGAATTGGAATTTTATTGAATGGGCAGATAAAATTCAGGTCTTACTTCCTAAAAATTTAATTAAGATAAATCTCTCTGTAATATCACATCAGAAACGCGAGTTAGAATTTTTGGAGATAGATTCTGATTTAGAGATGTAAAAAAAATAATTGTAATTTTAACTCCTATATTAATATTATGCAAAAGCAAATATCTCCTTTTTCTAAAGCAGAATTACTTCCTAAAGAAGAACGAATTGAAATATTAAATAATAATAATCCAATGATAATTGGCATACCTAAGGAGAGGTCACATCAAGAAAAGCGGATCTGTTTAACCCCTGACGCTGTTTCTGCATTAACAAATAATGGACACACTGTATTAATCGAAAAAGGGGCTGGTAAAAATGCTGCATTTGATGACAATGAATACTCTGATTCTGGAGCTAAGATTACAAGTGATACTGCAAAAGTCTTTGGATGTCAAATCATATTAAAAGTAGAACCACCATCCTTAGCAGAAATTAATATGATATCTCCTAAAAGCATTCTAATTTCAGCACTTCAATTAAAAATGCAAAATAAAGAATATTTTGAGGCACTTTCTAGTAAAAAAGTAACAGCTTTTGCATTTGAATTTATAAAAGATAGTGATGGTACATTTCCAGCTGTTAGACAATTAAGTGAAATTGCAGGAACAGCTTCAATATTAATTGCATCTGAAATTATGTCTATAACAAATAAAGGAAATGGATTAATGTTTGGAAATATAAGTGGTGTTCCTCCAACTGAAGTTGTTATTATTGGAGCAGGGATTGTTGGAGAATCAGCAGCTAAATCTGCTCTAGGACTGGGTGCAAATATAAAGGTTTTTGATAATTCTATTACAAAGTTACGTTCCTTACAAGACAATATTGGCAATAGAATGTACACCTCTACAATGCAACCTAAGAATTTAATGAAGGCATTAATGCGCTGTGATGTTGCAATTGGAGCTACCAAGGGGAAAGATAGAGCACCTATACTTGTAAATGAAGCTATGGTAGAATTAATGAAACCTGGGGCTGTGATTATTGACGTTAGCATTGATATGGGGGGCTCTTTTGAGACAAGTGAATTAACTACACATGATAATCCTACTTTTGAAAAATATGGTGTAATACATTATTGCGTGCCAAATATACCAGCTCGATACTCTAGAACATCCTCAGTTTCATTGAGTAATATATTTACCCCTTACTTGCTTCAAATTGCAGAAGCTGGGGGACTTGAAAATTCAATCCGACAGGATAAAGGATTGAAAAATGGTCTTTACCTATATCACGGAGTAATTACTAATAAATCTGTTTCAAATTGGTTTGATCTAGATTGTAGTGATTTAAATCTTTTAATCTTTTAGCTAAATGAAATTCATTCACCGAATTGGGCTTTACTTAGGAGGCTTCTCAATAGGAATAATCTTTTTGATGTTTTTTTTTAGTGGAAAAAAAACAAGCTGTGACTATGGCCCAAATTCGAGAGTGTTGAAGAATATTAATTCTAAGAAAATAAAAATTTCTCAAAATGTAATTGATTTAATGTCAGTACTTAAGTTAGATACAATTACGGTAAATAACATATTGAAAGATGGTTCGGTTGTTTTTAGTGAAAGCCAACCACAATTAGAAGGATGTAAAATTTACACCATAAAAAAAAATGAAATAAAATTAATCATAGAAAACTGCAACGAATTAGTCTTGGTTAAAGAAATAATTAAGCTAAATTAAAATTTTCTTCGTTTCTTTTCTTTTTTAATAAGTTTTAATTCACGAGTTGTCTGTCCGGTGACAGATGTGTTCTCTTCAGCTCTGCGAATTAAGTATGGCATGACATCTTTAACAGGGCCAAAAGGTAAGTACTTCGTAACATTATAACCTTTTTTAGCAAGGTTAAAACTAATATGGTCACTCATTCCGAAAAGTTGACCAAACCATATCCGAGCATCATTATTACAAAGACCTAATTTATTAATAATTTCTAGTGCTTCTGTGGTACTTTTTTCATTGTGAGTACCCAGAAACAGCTTTATATGTGGTAAATTGTTTAAAATATAGCGTAAGCAGCTGTCAAAGCTATCATCTGTTTCCGATTTTGTTTTACAAATTGGAGATACATATCCATTTACTTTAGCACGTATACGTTCTTTTTCCATATATGCACCACGTACTAGCTTAAATCCCAAATTAAATTGCTCCTTTTCGGCCAATAAATGTATTTTTTTTAAATACTCTAAGCGATCCCATCGATAAGCTTGTAGTGTATTATAAACAAAAACTTTTTTAGAATTGTAGGTTTTCATAAGTTTCAAAGCTAATTTATCTACAGCAACTTGTATCCAGCTTTCTTCAGCATCTATCAAGACTGAAATATTATTTTTTTTTGCATATTTACAAATTGTATGAAAGCGATTTTCAACACGATTCCACTCAGATAATTCATCAGGTTTCAAGCGATCGTTATTACTAATTTTTTGATAAATCTTTAGGCGACCCACCGCACTTGGCTTGAATACTGTAAATGGTATGGCTTTATTATTTGCTGCAAAATCAATAAGATTTAGTGTTTTTTCAACTACAAAATCAAATTGTTTTTCTTCTTGCTTTCCTTCAACTGAATAATCTAAAATACTAAAAACACCACTCTTATAAATTCGGTTAATTTTTGGAAGACAATCTTCTGTGTCTACTCCACCGCAAAAATGATCAAATACTGTTGAACGAATAAGCCCCTCAATAGGAAGATTAGTTTTTAAAGCAAAGTTAGTTGCTAAAGTGCCGATACGAACTAATGGTTCATTAGCGATCATTTTAAATAAAAAATAAGCGCGCTCTAATTCAGAATCTGTTTTGAGTTTAAATGCAATCTCTGTATTTGAAAAATCTATTAAATGGTTGGAGCTTTTCATAAAAGCATTAAAAGGTTAATTTCAAAATTATAGATTTCTATTAAATTTCATACTATATTTGGATTACAAAATGAAAACAATTCATACATCAGCTTACGATATAAATTTTGGCGATAGTGCATACATTGCCCTAAAGTCATATATTAATAATAAAAACCCATCAAAAACAATAATTATTGTAGATTCCAATACAAAAAAATTATGCTTACCACTTTTTTTAAAAAAAAGCGACTTAGATCAAAATATTAACCTTATTGAAATTCCAAATGGAGAGATTAATAAAAAAATATCAACTTGTTTAAATGTATGGAGAAGTTTGTCCAGGATTGGAGTTGATAGAAATTCACTGATTGTTAATCTTGGTGGTGGAGTCGTTACAGATTTGGGTGGTTTTGTAGCATCCACTTTTAAACGAGGTATAAAATTTATTAATGTACCAACATCCCTTTTAGCTATGGTTGATGCCTCAATAGGAGGCAAAACCGGTGTCGATTTAGACTTTTCTAAAAATCAAGTTGGGACAATGACTTTTGCCGAGATGGTGCTCATTGATACAAAATTTTTAGAAACACTCCCCGATGAAGAATTACGTTCAGGAATGGCGGAAATGCTAAAACATGGTTTAATTTCAGATCGTTTATATTGGAATGCTTTAAAAGAACTTCAATCGCCTAAAGTCGATGATCTAACTCCTTTAATCTACCGTTCTGTGGAAATTAAAAATACAATTGTTAATCAGGATCCAAATGAAATAAACGTAAGAAAGTTTTTGAATTTTGGTCATACTCTGGGGCATGCCATTGAGTCATATTGTCTTAACAATAAAGCATTTAAAACTTTATTACATGGTGAAGCTATTGAGATCGGAATGGTCTTGGAAGCCTTTTTATCTTTCAAGTTGTGTGGACTGATTGATAA
>CEVX01024052.1_pt1 | contig 20862 bp, 10 predicted proteins | sample 356561 | NCBI WGS metagenome assembly CEVX01 (sample SAMEA2623886, study PRJEB7988) | marine metagenome | biome: marine biome (ENVO:00000447); feature: surface water layer (ENVO:00002042); material: "saline water (ENVO:00002010), including plankton (ENVO:xxxxxxxx)" | depth 5 m | reverse complement strand
CCGCCGCCGGACCTGCCGCCGCCGCCGGACCTGCCGCCGCCGCCGGAACCGCGTCCACCAGAGCTCCTAGTGACTCTGCTGCTTCTGTGGTGATGGCCACTGCGTCTATGGCGAAAGTAACGGCGTCTGCGGTGGAACCATGGCCTCCTATGCCATGGCCGGTCGTAGTAACCAGGCTCGTCGTAGTAATGGCCTCCACCCGAAGAGAAATTTGCACTACTCCCACCTACATCTAGATAGGCCAGTAAAAGGACCACAAGCAGAAGGATTAGCTGTATCAATCCACAGAAAAAGAGTCCGAAGATATCATCCCAAGGGGGATCAACTCGCACTTCGTTAGGATCCTCGGTATTGTAGTACAGTGTAACGAAGCTCCCTATTGGCATAGTGCCATTCTCTGCGTATTCCAAGCAGTCGCCTTCCGCACCTTCGTAGTCTTGGTAGGTCGTAATTGGGAAATGATCAACCTCGGACGAGTAGGAGGTATTGTCAACGGAGTATGAGACGTCTAAGTCGGCCCAGCAATCTAACTCGTACCAGTAGTCGCAGTATTCATCTCCCCAGTCATCCGTGTAGCAGTCTTGATACTCCACCCAGTCGTATCCCGGATATTTCTCAAGGACCTCGCCTTGTGTTTCCACCCATTGATCCTTCGTCGTCCCAGTGGCCACTGCCATGAATGCGGTTCCAATGAGGGTGAGGGCGAGGACAATTGCCGCTACGGCGTAGCCAGGGTCCTCCAGAAGCCAGTGATCGGAGCCCCCGCCGTATACCTTGGTGCCATCTGACTCCCCGTCCGGGTTAAGAATTAGCATACCGTTTTCGTGCTTCCACTCAATGTGCTCAAGAAACGTCATGCCGAGAATGCAGAAGTCTGACTCATCCTCCCTCAGGGGGTTGATTAGAGCCTCAACATTCCTTATCGACATCTGTCCGATTGTTATGTCGGGCAAAGCAGTCTTGTATCCGAATCCCGGGCCAGCTGCTGTCGTAGTCCTCACCACTTCTCCCCGATCCAGGTTGAGCATCTGGGCAGTCCTTTCATCGACCCCGCAGTAGCTCGCTCCGGTATCCACTAGGAAATTTATGTTCCCGAGATTCCCAATACTCCCATTGACGTAGAAGCACCCATTTCTGTCCGGCTTCAGCACGAGCCTCTGCCCGGTGAATTCCACCAGTGTGCCATCACCGGATTCTGAATCTTTGAAAGTGCCGGGCGCGGATTCGACGTCTTCCTCGGGAGTGGGGTCCTCCTCTTTCTTGTCCCACCACCTCTCTGCCATGCTCCCACCAGTCTGTGAGGCACCTTCAACGTTCACACGGTCTATACCGGGTAGTATCCGTTGTCACGGGCTTCCACCTTCCCAGAGGATACGAGTGAGCGTAGGTGCGAGAGCGTCTGGTCACGAGATAGTAGGGGGTGAGCGTCAGGAGTGTCCTCGTATGCCGATCTGGCTATGTCTTCAAGCGAGCTAATTCCCGAGGAAACCGCATTCAGCACCCTCTCGTGCCTGGATGATCTGTGTCTGATGTACCTGTCCAGTAGCCTGCGGGGGTTGGGCGAGGCGGGACCGTGCCCGGGAAAAAGCATCGGTGGGGCGAGATCTCGGATCCTCTTAAGGCCGGATATGTATGCATCCATGTCGCCATCGGAGGATGGAACTAGGATCGTGCCCACCACGACGCAGTTGTCTCCACTGACAACCCCCGCTTCGCCAACTAGGCAAATGTGCCCCGGGCAGTGGCCAGATGTCTCGATTACCTCCCAAGTGCTGACTCCAGAGGGCCCATTCAGTTCAATTGTGGCACCTTCTTCAAGTTTCGAAACATCAACATCCGCCGAAATAGCCCCAAGTGTCTCTTCGCTAGCCCAAATTGGCGCTTGGTAGATCTCCGATATTTTCGTTAGGTCGCCGATGTGATCTGGGTGCCTGTGGGTGAAAACACTAGCTACGATTCTGGAGCCCGGCGAAATTGACTCCGAAATCTTGGCTTTGAGGTAGTTCAGTGATTCTTCCGACTTTGCAGCAGGGTCCACTATGATCACCTCGCCCCCTGGCTCTCCGATCATGTAGCAGTTCGTATGCGTGGATGGTGGCAATGTGTCGGTCTTGAGGGGAATCACCTCAACTCCGGGAGCGAATTCTATTCTGTGATCCCCATTGGGAGGATCTGCAGACAGACTGTCACAGGCTGCTTGCAAATCCCCTTCATCACCTATCCTCTCAACTATGTCCCTGAGAAGCGTTACGATTGGAGGAGGGATCCTGAGTAGATTTCCCTCCCATGCAGATAGGAGCTCCTGCGGTTTCCACCACTTGAACTCGTCAAATTCGCTTCTTCCTGGTGGAAATGTGGGAATTACCCCGGGTAATCCAGTCGGAACGTGGAAGAAGAAATTCTGGAACCCCATGGGTGCGAATGGGGGGGTTGTTCTGTCAGTGATCATCTCACAATGGAAATTCTCGATGGAAACATTTCCCGACTCTACACTCTTTCTCCATTCCCGCTTGTCCGCACACACCCTTTCCCGGGTATCTTCGTCAATACTGACAATCCCCCCTTTGCCATCAGGTGAAAGTCCGACTTCTTCCGCCATCTCCCTTAGAAGTGCGAAAGTGGCAGTTCTGTACTTCTCATCCACCATTAGCCAATCTGGATGATCCTTAGAGACTTCTCTGTCTACACCGCTCACACCTCCGCCCGGGAAAGACCAGAAGTCAGGGAAACTGGGTAACTCGGATACTCTGTGCCCTAGCAGAATTTCATGTCCGCCCTTAGCCTCCCTGCTCAGCATTACTGAGGCGGAAGGACGGATCACAGGTGACCCCACTGAAGGCAAAGAAATGCCCTCGGGCAGCTCGCTCATGTATGGCGGGAGGGAACCAGTGCTTCAAACGCTGCGGGAATGTTTGATTATGCCCCCCACTCCCACGAGCCTCATGGGACCTTCAATGACGATTACATTTCAGGATGGGATCCCACCGTCGAACCCTGAGGTGGAGGGATGAAGGAGCCGGAGACGATTGAGGAAGAACTGGCGATAATCGCCGAGGCGCTGAATGCAGGTATTGATCCATTTCCCCCGAAGAAGGAATCTTCTGGGTTGATTAGACTGGGCCTTGGTTGGTTCATGATTATCATCATGGTCAGTTGGGTTTCCCAGCTTCTCTACAGATCGATATAGTTGGTAGTCCCTCCCGGATTCGAACCAGGGTCATGGCATCCAGAGTGCCATATGATGGACCACTACACCAAGGGACTGGCGTCTTTGGGACATAGGTCCGATATTTCAACGAATCCGCAAACCCCTTCGCTTACTTCGCGCGGAATCCTGCATTAACCACCTCAAGGCTTTCTTTGCTTGGTCGGTTCTGCTCTTCCGAGAGTGCCATAAGGGGTGTTTCTGTCAATCCCAACTCGTCTGTGGCCGTGGGCTGGTTCGGATTGTAGTAGAGGAGGCCCGTGACGTGACTCCCCTCCGCTGTTCCTTCGTGAATGGCCCTCAAAGCAGCTACTGCATCGGTAGGGTCATGTTCATCTCCAACGGTCTCCAACCTCAGAGTGGATCCGTCGAATAGGGATATTTCACTATACTCTCCCTCGGGTACATCAACTTCCTCGAGTGGCGAGAAGTGAGGTATGTAGTCCAGTATGTGAAGGACCTCGTCATTCCCCTTTACGTAGTTGTAGGATCTGTAAGACTCGTCGTTGTTAGCGAAGGTTACACAGGGTGAGATTACATCGATTACAGCCATTCCCCTATGACTCATTGCAGCTTTGACAAGGGCCGTTAATTGCTTCTTGCTTCCGGAGAACGACCTAGCCACGAAGGTGCACCCAAGATTGACCGCCATGGCACATAGGTCTATGGGGGCCTGCTCGTTTACTGACCCCTTCTTCTTCTTGGAGCCCTTCTCGACAGTAGCGCTGTATTGGCCCTTTGTAAGCCCATATACGCCATTGTTCTCGATAATGTAAACCATGTCGATGTTCCTCCTGATTGCATGGATGAACTGCCCGATCCCTATGCTAGCAGTGTCCCCATCCCCTGAGACGGCAAGGAACGACAGGCTCTTGTTCACCATGTTGGCGCCCGTTGTAACAGACGGCATCCTACCGTGAACTGTGTTGAATCCATGGCTCTTAGAGAGGAAGTAAGCAGGGGTCTTCGAGGAGCACCCTATTCCGCTCATCTTTGCGATGCCTTCAGGCTCTATTCCGTTCTCCCAAGCCGCTTGGATGATGACATTGGAAATCTGATCGTGCCCACAACCAGGGCAGAGGGAGGATTTTCCTCCGGTATATTCGGATTTCTCCAAGTTGATGACGTTCAACTTCACAGGCTTCATTCAACGCCCTCCAATACTCTCAAAATTCTCTCAGCATACTCCCTAGCCCGAGGGGGAAGCCCGTCGCTGTATGCCACCGAATGCATTTTCGGCAGCAGCTCCACTGGCAGCTCCTTTCTCAGTATCCCGTAAAGCTGCCCATCTCGATTGATCTCAAGAACGACTACCCTTTTGTGTCTCTCGATGAAACCCTCGAGATCCGAGTGATAGGGAAGTGCCCGGACTCTGCAAGTGCTTACAGAGAGCCCGGACTGCTCAAGTATGTCGTCGATTTCGACAATGGAGTTCTCCATTGAACCATAGAATATGATGCCGACATCTCCATCCGACTCCTCTCTAAGGAGGGGGGCGGGAAGAACATCCCTAGCACCATCGATCTTTCTGCGGAGCCTTTCCATAGTGGCATGGTAGACTTGCGGGTCTTCTGAGTAAATCCCATCCTCGTCATGGCCTGTTCCGCGATATAGGATTGGAGCTAGGCCACTCCCTGGGAGAGTCCTGTATGCAATTCCGTCGCCATCGACATCCCGGTATCTTCCGAAGTTGTCCATGGCGTCCAACTCCTCCTGAGTCCGTATCACCTTCCCCCTGTCCATCTTCTCGCTTGGATACTCAAACCCGCTCGTCGACCACCTATTCATTCCCAGGTCCAGATCACCGAAACCGAAAACTAGCGTTTGGAACCTCTCAGCATAATCGAAAGACCTCCATCCGAATTCGAAACACTCGTCCACAGTTCCTGGAATCAGAACAATGTGCTGAGTATCTCCGTGGCTCGCCTCATAGCACATTGACAAGTCTCCCTGTTGAGTTCTAGTCGGCAGTCCTGTGGAGGGCCCAGTACGATTGATGTCCCAGATTACTCCTGGGACCTCCGAGAAGTAGAACAGGCCAATGAATTCAGACATCAGCGAAATGCCCGGGCCACTGGTGCACGTCATTCCGCGACCACCTGCCCATCCCGCGCCCAGAACCATTCCCGCAGCCGCGAGCTCGTCTTCGGCCTGTACGACCGCACAGGTCGCACCACCGTCATCGCCCTCCTTCAGTTTTGGAATCCATGAGATAATCGACTCGGCCAGTGAAGAGGATGGCGTAATTGGGTACCATGAGAGCATGTTGATGCCCCCGTAGATTGACCCTAGGCCAATCGCCTCGTTGCCCTCAATAAGGAATGTGTCAGATGACTTCTCACGCGCCTCGAGATCAAAATGGCAATCGAAGTCCCAGTTCTCGGCGGCATACGCCCTCCCCTCTGAAATTGCTCTGATGTTGAGCTCTATCGCCTTCTCCTTCCCCCTGAATTGCTGCTCGACGCACTTCTCGATGGCACCATCATCGATACCGAGAAGGTGTGCTAGCCCACCTACGTAGTACATGTTAGCCATCAGACGAGCCAATTTGGGATTAATTCCCCTGGCCATTTTCGTCATTGGCATACCGAGACAGACGCAGTCGTCCCTGTCCGCGGGCATCTTCGCGTCTTCATTGTAGATGACGACGGTCCCGGGACTCAACGAAGCGAGGTCTTTCTCCCATGTTTCCTTGTTCATCAATACCTGCAGGTTGGTATCGTCGCCCGGAGCTTGGTAGCCCTTGTCACTGACCCTGATGATGAACCAAGTTGGGAGGCCAGAAATGTTACTCGGGAACAGATTCTTCCCGCTCACTGGAACTCCCATCTCGAACATAGAATGGAGTATTATCAAGTTGGAAGACTGAGAGCCAGTGCCATTGGCCGTAGCGACATTGATTGTGAAGTCATTGATGATCCGGCTCATCAGTCATTTCTCCCATCGGCCCGCCGCACCTAGGACTCGCAGCCTTCCGCGCTGTGAGGATGGTCTTAGCCGTTACCCCGGTGGGTCCACTCCGAAAACACCCTCAAATTTCCGCTGCCGTTTTGTATGTGAGCATGGTCGCGCTGCCCATGCCCGTGCCAGAAGAACTGCAGAAGTCTTGGGATTTAGCCGACTCAATGCTGTCGGAGGGGCAATTCACAGAGGCCCTCTCGGAACTGCGTCAGGCTTGGCCGTTGTGCGAGAATGACGGCCAGAAGGTAAGGACACTCCGTCAGGCGGGAGACGTAGGAACCGCTCACGGAAGCGAAGATCAGGGTTCACAGAAGAGACATTGGCAGAAAGCGCTGAAGAGCTACAAGAGGGCACTCAAGATTGATCCTAAGAACAAGGATACGAGACGCAACATGAACTCGTTGCTCTCCATGATGGACGAGAAGTCGATAACAGGTGGAGCGGGCATGCAATTCTTCGACGAGGGGAATCCCACACCGATGGGACTGGTGGCCATGGTCATAGCGGGGATGCTACTGCTCACTTCCATCAAGCTGATTTCCGACGCTATCCAGGAGGACCCCGAGAACCCGGTCGTGTCTCTGGAGGTCTCGTACGTCGATGACTCAGGAGATAGGGTAGAGGGAACAATTGAGATTGAGCTATTCCAGGACTTGGCACCAGTTCATGTTGAGAACTTCATTGCCCACGCACAGAACTTCCGGTACGACTTCACGATTTTTCACAGGGTCATAGATGACTTCATGATTCAGGGTGGAGACGTGGACCGTCAGGATGGAATGGGCGGATACGCCGCTAACTGGTACGGGTACTGCAACGGCGAAAGCGCAACTAGCCAGAGCTCCTGTGATCAGAGCGAGTGGACCATACCCGATGAGGCCGACAACGGCCTTCTCCATTCCCCCGGCATGCTAGCAATGGCCAAGACATCTGCAGCCAACACTGGCGGCAGCCAGTTCTACATCGTCCCAACAGGTAGTACACCTAGCCACCTAGATGGTGTCCATACGGTGTTCGGTCAGGTGTTGAGTGGACAGAATCATGTAGACGCAATCACGGAAGTTCCCACAGATGGCAACGATAAGCCAGTTGAGGACGTAAGGCTGGTTCACGTAACAGTAAACGACTGATTATGTCCCTTGTTCGCTGAGTCAAGTTGATTGGCTACGCCTCCGCCGGTTAGGGCGACGGTGGCCGCATGTCCTCGAATGACCCATTCAAAGCTCGCTCGTCTTTCGAGACTAGCGATGGCTCATTGGGGAGCTTCTTCGACCTAGGTGCGTTGGAGGAACAAGGCATCTGCGAACTCGTCTCACTCCCCTTCACGATTAGGTGCCTTCTGGAGGCCGCACTGAGGAAGTGTGACGGCTTCTTGGTGACCGAGGAAGATGTTAGGAGAATAGCATCTTGGTCTCCCGAGATGGAGCCCGCCGAGATTCCGTTCAGTCCAAGCAGGGTTATCCTTCAGGACTTCACTGGAGTTCCGGCGGTAGTCGATATTGCTGCCCTCAGGGATGCAATGGTTGGGCTCGGTGGGGATCCGAAGGCAGTTAACCCCCAGGTGCCAGTAGACTTAGTGGTGGACCACTCTGTACAAGTGGACTACTCGGGACTCTTCCCGAATGCCCGTGAGAAGAATCTCGAGATGGAGTATGAGAGGAACATGGAGCGCTACAAGTTTTTGAAGTGGGGCCAGCAGAGCCTCGATAGCTTCAGAGCAGTACCGCCTGGTCGCGGGATAGTTCACCAGATCAATCTCGAGTGGATAGCCTCCGTAGCTAGGGAAGAGAGTGGGATTTGGATGCCAGACACCCTCGTTGGCACCGACTCCCATACTACTATGATCAACGGGCTAGGGGTTCTGGGATGGGGCGTTGGCGGAATAGAGGCCGAGGCAGTGATGCTCGGCCAACCGATATACATGCTTCTTCCTGAGGTGGTAGGATTCGAGTTGAAGGGCGAGGCCTCTCCTGGAGTTACAGCTACTGATCTGACACTCAGAATCGTGCAGATGCTAAGGGAGCACGGCTGTGTCGGGCGATTCGTTGAGTTTCATGGCCCGGGGCTTTCCAGTCTCAGCCTGCCCGACAGAGCGACGATAGCGAACATGGCCCCTGAATATGGTGCAACATGCGGCTTCTTCCCCGTGGATCAAGTCACTCTGGACTACATGAAACTCTCAGGAAGGGAAGAATCGCACGTAGAAAATGTGAGGAGGTACCTCTCTGCTCAGGGAATGTTCCACACTGAATCTTCACCCACTCCATCATTTACCTCCAACCTATCTCTTGACCTCAGCACAGTTGTCCCTTCCATGGCCGGCCCGAAAAGGCCACAGGATCGAGTCAGTCTTTCTGATATGAAGTCACACTGGAGGGGGAGTCTGAACGCCCCCGTGGGCCACCAGGGTCACGGTATCGACCCATCAAGGAATGCCGACGAATCAGAAATTTCCGGCAAGGGATGCAGACTATCTCACGGCGATGTCGTAATCGCCGCTATCACCAGTTGCACAAACACCAGCAATCCAAGCGTCATGGTTTCGGCCGGACTAATGGCTAAGAAGGCAAGATCCAGAGGCATGACAATCAAGCCATGGGTCAAACCCAGCCTGGCCCCTGGAAGCAGAGTAGTCACCGAATATTTGGACGCTAGCGGCCTGACTACCGACTTGTCAGATTTGGGTTTCAGCGTTGTAGGGTATGGATGTACAACCTGCATTGGTAACTCGGGACCCCTGGATGACGAAATAGAACAGGCAATAGATGATGGAAACCTGGTAGTTGGGAGCGTCCTCTCTGGCAACAGGAACTTCGAGGGAAGGATTCACCAAAAGGTACTGGCCAACTATCTAGCAAGCCCGCCCCTCGTAGTGGCATACGCACTCGCAGGAACTTTGGATATCGACTTCTCCGTCGATCCAATCGGGATGGACCGGTCTGGAAAGCCAGTATTCCTGTCTGATATCTGGCCAAGCGATGATGAAATCAGGAAAACAGTGGATTCGTGTATCACTCCCGAGATGTTCAGGGAAAGGTACTCAGATGTTCTCGAAGAGCCCAGATGGGACTCAATTCCCAGTGATGATTCCGACCTTTACCAATGGGACGAGGATTCGACTTACGTCAGACTCCCCAGCTTCCTTGAGGGAATTACCCCCGAACCCAGTGAGATAGAGCCTATTTCCTCGGCACGGGTACTCCTCAAACTGGGTGACTCAGTTACCACTGATCACATCAGTCCGGCTGGAGCCTTCCCTCACCATGGGCCGGCCGGGAAGTATCTGGTAGGAAAGGGCGTCTCCCCACGGGACTTCAACTCGTTCGGCAGCAGAAGGGGAAACCACGAAGTGATGATGAGAGGGACTTTCGCAAACGTCCGCATCAGGAATCAACTCGCCCCTGGTACCGAGGGCGGATTTACGACACACCTCCCTAGTGGTGAAGTGACATCTGTGTTCGAAGCGAGTAGAAGGTACGTCGAAGAAGGGACTCAACTGATTGTCTTGGCAGGCTCCCAGTATGGTACGGGAAGCAGTAGAGATTGGGCTGCCAAGGGCACTCTCCTTCTGGGTGTCAAGGCGGTAATCGCAACCTCGTTCGAGAGAATCCACAGATCCAACTTGGTAGGCATGGGAGTTCTACCCCTCACATTCACAGAGGGTGAAGACGCCGACAGCCTCGGTCTGGATGGAACTGAATCCTTCGACATACCCGCAAGAGGGGACCTAGAGCCACTATCCAGTATCCGTGTAGTAGCCACTAAGGGGGACGGGAAAAGGGTGGAATTCGACGCCACTGTCAGATTGGATACCCCAGTCGATGTCGAATATTATCGAAATGGCGGAATTTTGCAGACCGTATTGAGGAGTCTTGCAAAGGCGTGACTTAGTTAATGGTGAGTGTACGGCTGGCATCAGGAGGGAGCAGATGAGCCAGGGAGAGAATGTCAGATTCAGCTTCAGATCCCATCAGGATTCCATAGAAGTCGTCCTGCAGGGCGATGCCGATTGGGTGAATTACCTTCGGTCCGATTTGGGGCTCAAAGGCGCAGTTGGATTCACAAGACCGTTGGGGAAATCAGCACCTCGCCCCGATGCTCAATCAATGGGGGAATCCACGGGCCCTTCCAGTGCCAAACCCACACTGCCAGGACCCCCGCCCGACCCAACCAGTATACCCTCGGTGGTCAGGACAGTTGGAGACCTGGACATTTCGGCAAGGGCCTCGGAACTAGGGATGTCGAGTCAGACCGATACCGACATGGCTGCTCTAGCCGAATTCATAGATGAGGTTGATCCGCCCGAACCGGTGACCAATATACTCTCCAGTGATCCTATGGCCGAGGCATGGCTCCAATTGATCCTCACAATGGTCGTAAGGGAGCATGGCCACACTTCCATGTCCCTAAGTGACATAGAGAATCTCATTGGGGAGAAGGTAAACAAGGACTCAGTGGAGATCAAGACATTCCTCGATAGACTCTGGAGGATAGGAAAACTCGAGAGAATTCATGGGGGTGCAGAGGATCACTACGCACCCAGTCCCAGCTGGCTAGAATCGCATTAATTCGACATTTCCCCGCTACAACCCCTATGGGGTTGCCACACTCACCTCTAGAGAAGGCATAAGAGAGGGCCGAATGTCCCGACGGGTATGTCGTTCAGTTCGAAGACCGCCCAAAACCGAAACAGAGAGGCCCGAAGGGCCGTACTTCTGGTGCTATTGCTTCTAGCCTCGCCACTGGCTGCCGTCGCTCCCGGTGCTAGCGCATCACACATCACTCAATACGCCGTTCAGAGGGACCCTCAGGACGCCGCGGTGGGAGACATAGACTGCGATGGCGATAACGACATCGTTTCCGCTAGTGCAATGGGTCACTACATCACCGCCTTGTACAACGACGGCTCAGGAGGATTCGCAGACAGGCAGGACGTCTTCATTTCGAACAACGACTCCCAGAGGGCTGGCTTCGTGGACACGGCAAACGGCGTCGATGTCGAGATAGCCGATATTGACGGAGATGGAAATAACGACGTCATCTACTACCAGGAGAATATCAGATTCGTGGGCGAGACTTTCGTCAGACCAGGCAACCTCACTGTTCTGTGGGGTGACTGCGACAACCTAGTCCACGAGTGGTCCGACACCGAGATCACGATCTCCAACCCGTATCACGTGGACATGGCTGTCGGAGATATCAACGACGACGGCAATGACGACATCGTACTGCTGACAATAGATGCAACATTCACAAATCAGTACATTCAGGTCTACAGGGGCCCCGACCCAAGCCTGATAACGAATCAGCAGGCTCTGCCGGTTCCACTGACAAACGGCCTCTATGACCACATGGAACTTGGTCACTGGGGGGAGACAGTCCAAGGAGGTGGACTCCCGGGGAGTATCGGTGATTGCGAGGACCTGGACCTATGGCTCCTCAGGACACCTCCCTACAACACAGGAGTTGGATACTCAGTCGGGCACTATGACAACATGACAGTCCTGGAGTACGATTGCCTCCAGAATCAGTACCCCAACCCCATGACTCCGTCAGCCCAAGGGATCAACGAGTTCAAGCTCGATGCAGAGCACAACTACCCAATGTACGGGATGGACATCTCGGATACAAACAACGACAACGAGGTAGATATGATAGCCGTAGTCGACGGCCTCACTGGAAACATCTCCTATGCTGAGAAGAGTGGAAGCTCATGGAACACCCAGAATTACGTCACTCTGGGGGACTTCAAAGGCGCGTCGATCACAATCGAGGACGTGAATAGGGACGGGGAGGTCGACTTCTTCGTACCTACCGAGCTGACTCTGACTAGACTACAGGACTCCAGTGCTCAGAACCAGACATATCTACTGCTAGAGAACCTCAGGGAGATTAATTCCGTAGAGATTATCCTGGCAAACCCAAACGGCCCAGGGTACCTTTCATCCCTGTCCTTTGACGTAGGCAGAAGGCCTACAATGGCTATGCCAGGGCAGCTCCAAGGAGGAGAGAACAGCGCCTTCGAGATCGTAATCGGCCAGAGGGACTACTCATACAGATTCGCTGACAATGCGATGTGGCTGGATACCCAGGGATGGGCTGGAGCCGGCGACTTCCTGTCCGTACTTACTTTGGACAACGAGGACATGGGGATCACGAGCGTGACCGCCGCACCTGCATCTTACAACCCTGCCACAGGTGAGGCCCAGCTGGGAGAGGGCAACAGATGGGTAAATGTCACTGTCAAGAATACAGGACTGAATCCACTGTCAGGCTCAATCGATGTTGACCTCGAGGTCAAGGAGGTACTCGGGGGAACCGATACCGTCGTCTACTCGTCCGATTTCGATGGAAACACGGACAATACGAATTGCCCGGCCTGCTCGTTCTCCAAGGTCTCATACACAGGAGACTATGATTCCGGGGACTCCTCATGGCACATAGAGACCGGCTCAACAGCCGAAACCGAGAACGTGTCGTGGTATGAGGCAGACAGCAACCCCACTGGATATTACTGGGTAGGCCTCGACTACAATGGAAACAACGAGTCCGACTCGGGGTACTACAACAACATGGACGAGGCGCTGATACTGGAGAACGTAGACCTGACTGGTGCGGATGCTGCGTTCATGGATATCTCAGCGATGTGCACTGTATCCTTCTTCGAGCTGTTCCTAGCAGAGCAGTACTCTGTAGTGGAAAGATGGCTCTACGAGGATTCGTGCGGCATCGAGGTATGGTCCGAAGGCAACGGATGGGAGTCAGTATTCTTTACTGGAGGTTGGGACCTGAATAGGTACTACCGACTCCTTGCACAGGGTGTGGATCCGGAATTTAACACCAACAACGGCAACTACGCGAGCGGGTATGCTACAGGGTGGACGAACTTCACTGAGGACGGGGGGACTTCCGATGCCGAAAACGAGGCTGAGTCAATCGACCTAACTCCTTATGCGGGGCAGGTAGTGGATATCCGATTCAGATTCCGAAGTGGATTAGTGGGATCAGTTGGTCCAACCGGCTCATCTTATGACTCCGGGGAGGACGGATTCGCCTTCGACAACATAACGATCAGGAAGAGGGATGTGACCTTTGGAACTAGCGAGGTAGTCACTCAGACGTTGAACTTCAACAATCTAGCTGCAGGTGCCTCAGAGGACGTCTCTCTCACTGCTGACTTCGTGGATAACACCACTTACTACATCAGCACAGAGCTGACCAACCCAAGCGGATTCACTGATATGGACAGCCTGAACGACCAGGTGAAGTTCCAAACCACGGTCAACAACCTGTTCGATCCGGGTTTGGCAGAGGAGCCATGGCCATCCTTGGAAAATGGAGTGAGATACGCATCAGGAACTAGGGATGTGGAGCTCGTAGCCAGGAACTGGGGGAATACGGTAACTGACTTCTCCGTTCAAGCGATGATATACAACGCTGAGCCGGATTTGGTCGCAATCGAGGATTTCTCTGGCGTTGATCCGATTTGGACGGACGATAATGACCAGCCTGGCAAGGAAAATGGCAGTAGACTAGACGACTCGACCGGTCAGAACTCCATGCTCCCTCAGAATGTCGGCGTCTTCAAGAGCCACTCATACTGGCTCGGCCATCCCGATGATGGCTACGGCGACAACTGGAGTGAGACTATGACGATAGACTCCATTCCGATAGCCGCTTCAGGTGCCGACTTCACATACCTGACCTTCGACTACTACGCAGAGGGGGACTTCCTACAGGACTCCCAAGGCAACATCCTTGCAATCAGGGATGCAGCCAATCTGGAACTTTCATGGTCAAAGGGCGGCGAACTCTACCAGGGAGTTGCCTACGGTAGCTGGACAGACCTCAACGAGAACGGGATTCAAAACACAAACCCCGACGATCCAAACTTCCACAGGTGTGAGGACTTCGACCTCAATGGTTACGACGAAGTGGAGTACTTTGGAGATCACTCAGATAATCTGAACTCCGTAGTTTGGTTCGATACTGAGAACATTGTCAAGTCGGTAACTCTTGACCTCACTCACATAGTCCTCCAGAACAGAACCAGTGAGGACACGACCCAATGGCGCGATGAATGCACATCCCTAGCTGGAGCAGAGCTAAGTCTGACATGGAGATTCCAGTCCAATGGTGACGGAATCAACGGCAATGCGGGACTGGCTGGATTCGCGATCGATAACATCCGAGTCGAGGAGTTCACATTCGAATTCGACGGAGAATACACTGAGGAGGTGAATGGCTTAGACGCATCGGAGTGGTCACGCTTCACCCTAGCAAACCACGACTTCCAGAGCGGAATCTACAAGATTGACGCCATGACGATTTTCGATAATACAACCCCTGCAACTTCGTGGTACGGGGCCAATGAAGTGAATCTAGCGAACAACATCTCGACGATCATGTTCAGCATCGCAAGTGCTGACATCACCCTCATGCAGGCAGATGTCATGGAGTGCGTCACGGATATCACCTACAAGTGCGTGTACCCGATCGATGATGCCCGAGCACACAGCTTCTCGGTCCCATTACTGAATGGGGTCATTGAGGGTGAGTACGGCCTCTCCATGTCGATAGTCGACTTGGACACCAGCCAGGAGGTCTACACGGCATCAGCCGATAACGGGCCATTCGTCCTACAGCCACACGACAGAGCATTCGCCAACTGGAGTCAGCCGTACAACAATTGGGTCGATGGACATACCTACAACATCAGCTTCTCAGCCGATGTAACAAAGGAAGACGGAACCATCGAGCCATCTGGCAACGTACGCTTCTTCATCATCACCTTCCATGACCAGATCGACGTTGCGGTCCTATCGAACCCAACCGATCAGAACAGGCTCCAGAGGGTAAAGGCAGACCTTGAGACGATGGGCATGACCTACACCCAGATGAAGCTGGATAACTGGGACACATACGCAACCCCGGACTGGCTAGAGCACTATGACAAGGTCCTGCTGCCATGGCAGACAGACTACAATGTGTACTACGGCGACTACTACGAGAAGCTCTCTGAGACCCGCGACACAGACGGCCTGTCGGTCTCCGAGACATTGGAAAGCTACATGGTAAACGGCGGAACAACCCAAATCCACCTTGGCCCGTACAGGGACGCATACCAACCGAGTAACCTTCCTTTCGGCATGGATATCGCAATGAGGAACCAAGTCAACTTCACAGTCGACAACCGAATCCTCAGCGACAGTATCACCATAGTGGACCAGTTCCACCCCCTACTGAGGAATGTCGACCCATCGGCCTTCAGCGCCATCAATGGTGGCTCGCATGTTGCCCTCTCGGGACTCGATACTGCACAGGTCCAGGGCACCCAGATACCACAGGTATGCGGTGGTCGCATTAGCGACCCCATGGGCACATTCCACACGCTGATACGCGACAATACATACGATAGCCAATCCTTGCTATCAATCTGTAATCGTGGGGCAGGTGGTATGATAGTCACTACCATTGACGTGGAAAACCCGAGCGTCTCACAGGCATTCGGTGGGGAGCAGATTCCGCTCCTTTCCAACCTGCTCGACTACAGGCTCACGCCATATCCAACCGACTTCGGAATAGCCGGCGACGGCTATGACCTAACAGTCAATGGCGAGGCTCCAGCCATAGACACCATCACCGGTGCCTATGCAACAATGTACATCAAGAGCAACTCGGACCTCGAGTTCGACTATGTCACCACAGTCGAGGGTGTCATGGCAGATTGGACCCTTACATCGGGCAACAATGACTCTGTAACCGGATGGGATGGGACAGTCATAGACTCCGGAGAGGTCAGCCATACCCAGCAATTGATGCCTGAGATTCCGACCCTCGGCTCGTTCTGCGTTGGGAACACCACCTCTACGACAGGGTGCAGGATAGGTGCAGAGTGGCTACTGACGCTGTATCTCCACGACGATGAGGGACACACTAGGATCACCTACATCAGACTGGTAACCGATGATACTCTTGCTGACGAGTTCAGGCCCCTGGCATCTGCAAGCATAATCTCCAACCCTGCGCTATCCGAGTTCCTAGAGCTCGATGGCTCGAAGACCGTCGCAGGCGTGGACTGGCCGATATACAGGGTCAGACTAACTGAAACTGGCGATATCAGCCTTTCATTCTCAGCAGAGAACAGCTCAGATCCAGACGCCCCCGAGGGCGAGTCAGGAATCGAACTGTTCGAGTGGAAGGTATTCTTCGATTACCCGTGGGACAGCTCAAGTCCAACCCTGGAGGGGCACGAGTTCCAGATTCCCGCTGCAGTCACAGACGAGTGGACTTACACGTTCAGGAACCTGACCAGCAGCCCCGACGCTACTCTCGAGAATGAGATCAGGGTAGAGCTGATCGTCTATGACAGGGCCGGAAAGCAGAGCGAGAAGCACAGGATGTACTTCATCGTAGTCGGGGAGGACTTCGGAGACGATCCTCCCGTGACTCAGTTCACCTCTCCGAGGCCCACTGACTCACAGAGGGAAGACCTAGTGGTGATCACTGGGAACCTCCTCTCAGGGGCAGAGAATAGCGACGTCGTAATCGAGGCAACACTGGACCCCTCGGTCCTGGACTACTCGACCTCACAGAAGATCACGCAGCGAACGATTGGAAAGTACAACACAACCACACCTCTTGCCGATGGCGATAGTTTCTCACTAACTCTTGACATCTCCGATCTGTACCAGATTGACACCGGTGTCGCAGCGACGATCTACCTGCGAATTACCGAGGGAGATGGCTCAAGGTACGTCCTCGAGGAGACCATAGACATCAGCCTTGTTCCAGCAACGGTGGAAGGCCCTGACGGATCCGGGGATAGCGGCGGACTGACTACCACTGTGATGGCCGGTATTGGGGGAGCGGTGCTCCTCATCGTGATTGTAGTCGCTACCCTCGTAATGAGAGGAAGGGGCGGAAGCCGTGTCGAGAGCGACACCGTGGAGCAATTCGGAGGGGTCGAAACCATGGATCCCGTCGAGGCGTATGTCCAGCAGATGGTCGCATCTGGATACGATGAGCAGCAAGCACGCCAGTATGCAGAGCAATACTATGCTAATTACTACGAACAGCAACGTGGTGGCGGCGCATAACGCAAGTTGAAAGCCGGATGTCCCCCCCAGAGGGACGTGGATACTTCCGGGCCATACACAGTCGCCGACATAGGTCTGGCGGATGCCGGTGGCCGCAAGGTCCAGTGGGCTAGGAGCAGGATGCCTGCCTTAGCGGCACTACGAGAAAAGGCGATCCAAGAAAGGCCACTGGAAGGCCATAGAATTGCAGGCTGCCTCCACGTAACCAAGGAGACTGCCGTCCTAATCGAGACCCTGGCAGCCGCCGGCGCAGAGATTTCCTGGTCGGGGTGTAATCCCCTTTCTACCCAGGACGACGTCGCAGCATGGCTAGCCTCGGAGGGATACTCCATTCACGCTTGGTACGGCCAGGACAACAAGGGATTCTATGACTGCATAGACAGAACCCTGGAACTTTCCCCTACACTGACCCTCGACGATGGTGCCGACCTAATCTACAGGGTCCACTCCGAGTTCCGAGACCTTGCAACCGGGATAATAGGGGGTACCGAGGAAACCACGACAGGGGTTCACAGACTTCGTGCAATGGCAGATGCGGGTGAGCTCCTATACCCCGTAATCGCCGTCAATGACGCCGAGACTAAGTGGGACTTCGATAACATCCATGGAACCGGCCAGTCAACCATTGATGGAATCCTTAGGGCGACCAGTGTCCTCCTCGCTGGAAAGACATTCGTAGTTGCCGGATACGGGCATTGTGGTAAGGGCCTAGCCACCAGGGCTAGGGGCATGGGGGCCAACGTAGTGGTTACAGAGATTGACCCAATTCCAGCATTGAAGGCAGTAATGGATGGTTTCAGAGTAATGAAAATGGACGATGCTGCGAAATTAGGAGACATCTTCTGTACGGCAACCGGTATGAAAGACGTAATAGTCGGCAGGCACTTTGATTCCATGAAGGATGGCGCCATAGTCTGCAATACCGGGCACTATGATTGCGAGGTCAGTATCGAAGACCTAGAGCGTTTGTCCGAGGATGTCAGGGAGATCAGGGAGAACAACGAAGCATTCTCGATGAAGGACGGCCGAACTCTACACCTCCTCGCTAGAGGGCGACTGGTAAATCTGGCCTCCGCCGAAGGTCACCCCAGTGAGGTCATGGACATGTCATTCGCGAACCAATTCCTGGCCCTGTGCCGACTGGCATCTGAAGGCGAGACCTACAGCAGCAGTGTTTACGATATTTCACCAGAGCAAGACAGGGACCTTGCATCACTGAAGCTAGAATCATCAGGTGTTCAAATCGACGAACTCACCGCAGAACAGATTGATTACCTCTCTGACTACAGTGCCGGAACTTGACGGCGCGTATTCAGGGAATTTGCAATTTCCATTTAGATGCCATCTTTTCATCCGACTCGACAATCAGCTCCAGCCTCTCGCGGATGGCAGGCATCTTGTTCTGCATCAGTGATGCGTAGAGCTTCCCGCTCCTGATGTCAGGAGGGATGCACATCTTGCCAGTTGAGGTCTCGTGATCAATTGCCCTTTCCAAGTCTAGGGCGTGCCTATTCACCTTCTGTAACATGCCTATGGTCAGCCGGCTGATGATTATGATGGATGATAGAAGAATTAGGAAAACTATGGCGAAACCCCATCCAGAATTCCCAAAGACAGTCATTCCTACGACCCCTATCAGGAATGCCAATGGAGCTACGAACATGAAGAGCCACAGAGTCTCGGATATCGGCTTCTTATCCTTCAGCATCTCTATCTTAGACCATCTGGGGTGTTTGGGCTGTTGGGGCTTGAATATCTCATCAGCCTCCATTTTCGATGCCCTAGCAACGGTTTGATTCACCCTTTCCATCCTCATCCTGGTCCCTCCTTCCACCGCGTCCATTTCTGGTGCGAAAAGCTCCTCCAGTAAATCAGCGCACTCCTCGTAGTAGCCCATCCGAGTAAGTATCGCCACCTGTTCAATCATTGGCGTGGTCTCGGTAGGCTCGACATCCCGCCTCCTCTCCCACCACTCTAACGCATCTTGCAACATTCCCAAGTGATCCACCATGAGGGTTCCACCGAGGTCCCAAGCCTTACGATTGTCCGGATCTAAATCGACCACCTTCCTCAACGCGCTGACTGACTTTGCGGTTTGAGCTAGGTCGGGCATCTCCTGCCTTCCTCTCGTCGCAGCAGGGAGCTCCATTCTGGCAATCATCATCCATGCTTCGGAATGCGATGGATCAATGTGGACAACGTCCCGACTGAGCTCCAAGGCTCCTTCCCTGTCGCCGGACTCCTCTGCCTCCATTGCATCGAGCCAGAGTGTTCCCGCGTTCTTGGCCATGAATATCCCGGTGCGCTATTTGGCTTGAAGGATGCGCAAGAATAAGTTAGAAATTATATCGAATCAACTTATTCTGAGAATCTCTCCTGTCCAATGGAATATCAGCAACTCCCCTTCTGTGCCCTCTCCAAAGCCAACGATCATCCCTCCGCTGTGGCCTATCAGTGTCTCCTCCCAAACCGCTCCCTCATCGCTCCACTTCAGGAGCCATATTGCCCCAGTGCAGAAGTCCCCAAACAGGTACCCATCCCTGAGCGCCTCTGGCCCCCAGTCCATCCAGTAACCCCCTGTAATTGAGCAGTTTCCGTTTTGGTGTGAGTAAGCAAGTACTGGGTCAATATAATTCGCATCAGGCACATCTGGATGGGCTTCAGAGCAACTGGCTCCCTCGAAGGAATGGTAGCCCTCCCTTTCCGCCCATCCCAAATTGGCTTTCTCGTGGATAGTAACGAGATTGACCTCTTCCCAGCAACTCTGTCCAACATCTGCTATCCAGAGCCTTCCCTCAGAATCCAGATCAAAACGCCAGGGGTTTCTCAGTCCATGATGTAGGATAAATGGGTTCTCCGAAGAGTCATCGATTGCAGGAACGACCTCCCCGTTCTCCAACTTGAAAAATAGAATAGTCCCCAACTCAGTGGAATTGTCCTGCCCGTTTGACTCGGGGTCGTTGGCACTCCCGCCATCTCCTACCCCCCATAGAAAACTCCCATTGCCCGCATGTAATAGGAATCCTCCGTTGTGATTCCTGTACGGCTGTTCGATCTCCTTCAGGACTGTGATATCCGCCGCGTCAATCTTCCCATTATCTTCGCCAACGGTGGCATATGAAAGAACCAAATCAGATTGATTCTCCCCCTCGCAAACCCCATCTTCAACATAAGAGAGCAGCACCATCTGCGGATCATCCGTGAATGCGAGGCCGAGGAGACCCTGCTCCATGTGGCATCTGCTAACTAGGCTGCTAAGGTCAGCAACGTCCTCAAGACTATCCCCATCCCATGACTTGATGAAACCACTCAGGTACACAATCCAGAGATCCCCATTCGATGGATTGATCAGTGAATGATGAGGTGTATCGAATCCCTCTATGAATAAGTCGCAATCCAAACTTACAGAATTACCGAGTTCGGCTTCCGTTCTGAGATCCGCGAGTTCTTGGAGTGCATCTTTGTCTAAATTACACTCATTTCCACTAGGGTCCGGCCAATCAAACCCATCATCTGAGTCATCCGAGAGGCAGCCTGCTGAGAATGGTGAGAGCAACAGCACCAGTGCAATTGGAAGAACCCTCATCAAAACCCCTT
>CEVX01139428.1_pt1 | contig 20976 bp, 17 predicted proteins | sample 356561 | NCBI WGS metagenome assembly CEVX01 (sample SAMEA2623886, study PRJEB7988) | marine metagenome | biome: marine biome (ENVO:00000447); feature: surface water layer (ENVO:00002042); material: "saline water (ENVO:00002010), including plankton (ENVO:xxxxxxxx)" | depth 5 m | reverse complement strand
AACTTTTATATCTAATTAAATTGATAAAATTATTAAAGCTCATGTAAATATGATTAATCTTAATACTAAATTTTCACAATCAAATAAAAATAATAAATTATTAGATTTGCATAAAAATAGCTACATATTATCCTTACCGTCACTTTTAGGAATTTTTTTAGCAGTTATAGCTATACCAGTTCACTTGCAGATAAATGGCAAATTAGATTATGGAAATTATATTTTTTTTCATTTTATTATTTCATTTGGCCTACTATTTAATATGGGAATAAATAAGATTGTTGCTATTGAACTTGCTAAAAGAAGATTTGTCACTGAGATAATTAAGCAAAGCTTTAAATTATCATTAAAAATAATTTTTACAGTCTTATCTTTGAGTTTAATTTTATATTTTGTATTAAAAGATTATTATAATATTTTTGTAATAGGAATAGGTTTAAGTATAACTATAGCTTATTTAACACTTGAGGGTATTCTACAAGGTTTTAAAAATTTTAAATTACTATCGATTGTTAATTTTGTATTTTACACATTGTCATTAAATATCCCATCAATTTTTTTATTAACAAATATCACTTTAGATTTTAAATATTTGATAAAATTTTCAATATTTTTAAAACTAATTTCTATTTTAATTATTTTATTTTATCTAAAAAAATTTTTTAAATCTAACTATAAAGAAAGTTCAAAATATAATTTTACCTTAAAATTTAAAAAATATTCAAAATGGTATTCTTTACATTTATTGAATATTCAAATTTTTGATTTTATGGATAAATATTTAATAAAATTTTTTATGGGGCCAGTAGCTTTAGCAATTTACAGCATACCATATCAGTTAGCTGGCAAGTTAACAATTTTATCTAAAAGTATTTCTGCAGTTCTTCTTCCAGAAATTTCTTATAGTAATGAAAAAGGTAGCTTCAATCATTCATTAAACACTTTTACTTTTATTATTCCTATTTTCATATTAATTACTTTTCCATTTCTAGATAGAATTTTATTTTTTTGGTTACAAGATCAATATTCAGAAAAAATTTTAGAGCTAACTAAAATTTTTTTAATAGTTTCATGGATATCAGGTATATCTCATATATTAATAACATTTTTTGAAGGAAAAAAAAAAGTAAAATTTAATACCATATTAGAAATTTACTTCTTGTTTCCATTTTTGTTGCTATTATTTTATATATTATTTGAATTTAAGAATTTAATTTTGATTTCTTTTGTTTTGCTACTTAAAGAGTGTGTGCTAATAATATTTAGAACAAATAAAATTAAAAAAAATATATATTTACTTTATTCAATATATTTAAACATTATCATTGTACTTATTAATTTAGTAGTAAATATGTATTATAATCAATATTTTCTTTATTCTTTTATAATATTGATTTTATTTAATTCATTTTTAATCATGAAAAAGAGATCTACAAAATGAAAACAGCTTTCATATGTTTTTTTCCTGTATTTCCAACAAATATGGGTTCAGCAGAAGTAATTAGGAGTTTATTCTTGTGCTGGCCAGGTCAAAAAAAACTTTTTCAAATTTCACATTTAAATAATAATGTTAATAAAAAAAATCTTTTCTCATTCAGAATCATCAAAGAAAAACCAATTTTGAAGATATTGAGTATCCCCTTTTTAATTTATAAAATTATAAAATATTTAGGCAAAACTCAAAAAAAATTAGTTATAATAGAGGGTCCCAGCTGGATAGGTTATAGCTTTATATCGTTAATACTTTTTAAAACATTCTCACCATCAACTAAGGTTATTTATCACTCTCACAGCATAGAATTTGAAGTAAGAAAAATGATGTCATCTTACTTTATGGCTTATTTTTCTAAAAAGTTAGAAAATTATGTATTTAATAATTCAGATTTATCTACATCTGTTTCAAAAATAGAAATGAACAAAATTGAAAAACTATATAATGTTCGATGCATTAATCTTAAAAATGGGGTATCAGAAAAAATTTTAAAGTTTCAAAAAAAAAAAATTAATTTTGATTACATTATTTATTGTGGATCATATAAATATCTACCTAACAAATATGCTATAGATTATTTGGCCAATGTATTAATGCCAAAAGTAATTAAAAAATTCCCTAGATTAAAGCTTGTCTTGACCGGGGGTGGATATGAAAATAAAAAAAATTACATTATTAATTTAGGTATTGTTTCAAAACCAAAATTGCTTAATCTTATTTATAATTCTAAGTTAATGGTTATTCCAATTGATAAAGGAACTGGAACAAGAATTAAAATTATTGAGGCTATGCTTATTGGAGCTAAAATTTTAACAACAAAAAAAGGAATAGAAGGAATTTCATTTAAGAAACAAAATTTTCCTATTGTTTTAAAAAAGGAACTTTTTTACAAGAGCATTATAAAGAATTTAAAATATAATATAAAAAATAAAAAAATAAATCAATTCAACAAAAATTACACGATGGAATCAATAGTAAATGATTTTTTAAGGAATAAGCATGTTACGGAATTTTTTAAGACAATTTAGTATTCTTTTTTCAATTTTTTATTTTAAAAAAATAAAAGTTAATTTTAAAAAACATCTTAAATTAGAAAAATTTATTAAAAAAAAAAGCGATGAAATTTATAAAAAAAACCCAAGATTAAACACTCATAAAAATCTTGCTGGAGAAATTATTAAAGTTATAAAATTGGGTAATTTAAATAAATTTTTAAGAAATTCATTTATTCAAAAAATTTTTTTTATACATAACAGGTTATTTATTTTTTTTGAACTTCTTGAACTAAAAAAGGATAAAAATTGGCCTACCTGGAAAAAATTAATTTTAGAAAATGATGTGGGTAGACCAGTAAGATTTTTTTTGTATTCAAGCAGTAGCGGAAATAGAATTAGGCAAGTTTATATTATAAAAAAATTTTTAAACAGTATTAAATCGATAAATTTAGAGAAAATACAAAATATTATTGAGATAGGTGGTGGATATGGTTGTATGGCTGATATATTCTGTAAATTAAATAAGAAAATTTCCTACACAATATACGATATGTATGAGGTTAACTTGCTTCAATATTACTTTTTAAAAATGAATAATCATAACCCTTTACTTGGAAAAATATCTGGTAAGATAAACTTGATAAGTGAATTAAATCAACTAAACAAATTTACTATAAAAAAAAAAAATTATTGTTTTATAGCGAATTGGTCTATATCCGAATTCCCGTTAAAATTTAGAAAAAATTTTTTTAACGCAATTAATAGGTCAAATTATTCAATTATATCTTTTCAAGAAAATTTTGAAAACATTAACAATTTAAAATTTTTCAATAAAATTTTGAATAAACTGAGTAAAAAATTTAAAGTTAATTTACAGACTTTTAACCATTATAATAATTCACCTTTAAACAAAAATAATCATTATATTCTAACCTTAGTGAGAAAATGAGAAAAATTAATACTTTTTTTATATTTTATCCACTTTGTTGTATTTTAATATTTTTGAGATTGGAGATTTTTTATGGATCCGATATAAAAGCACCATTTACTGATGATTTTTACTATTACCTTACGACTGCTAAAAATTTTGTAAATTTAGGATTAATATCTTTTGATAAAATATCTATAACAAATGGTTTTCAACCACTATGGTTTTTTTTTATTAGCTTAATTTTTGTTATTTCAAAAAATGATATAATTTTTAATTCAATAATTATTTTTTCTATTTTTTTATTTACTTTCTTTACTTACTTTAATTTTAAAAAATTTTTCTTTCAAAATAAATATGGTGAAAAAGAAAGCCATCTTATTGCTTCTTTAATATCTTTTTTTACTCTTTTTTTTTCTAAAAATGGTATGGAAATATCATTAGCAATTTATTTTTTCTCATTAAGCTTAGTTTACTTTCAAAAAAATATAATAATTTTTTGTTTATTAAGTTTTTTTACATTTTTATCAAGATTAGAATTTTTAATTTTTTATTTTGTAATTTTTATGAATGAACTTTTTATAAAAAAAAAATTAAATATGGATTATATAATTAAATTATCGTTACTTCCTATTTTGATTATTTTATATCTTTTAATAAATCTTCACTACTATGAGATTCCATTGCCTGAAAGTGGAATTGCAAAAAGTTTAATAAATGAAATAAAATTTAATAAAGAAACGTTTACTTTTTTATCTTCAAATAGTTATGGTATGAGATTTATTTCAGCAATGTTTTATTTTAATTTTTTGGGTATTTTTTTTCTATTCTCAACTAAGATCAAAAATTTTACAAAAATATCTTTGTTGACTACTTTTATTTTTTTTATGAGTAATAGCTTAAGATCTGCTTGGCCACTATGGACATGGCATTTCTTTTTTTTAGGTATATCCTCTTCGTTATTAATTAATGATTTTTTAAATTTATTTAAATTAAAATTTACAAAGCATTTTGCTAATTTTGTTGGAGTTTTTTTTGTATCTGTTTATTTTTTTTTATTTATAAAAAATTTTAATGTTAATAATGATCATATTTTGAATATTGCAAGTAAAATCGAAAAATATTATTCTAAATCTAATTACGAAACATTTGCTATGGGGGATATGGCTGGTAAGGTATCTTACTTGTTAGATAAAAGACTTATACAATTAGAAGGATTAGTAGGAGGAAAAAAAATATTAACGAGAATTCAAAATCAAAACGATCTTTGTGATTTATTCAATGAACTTGATGTAGATGTTTATTTTACTACAAAAATAATTAAAGTGGGTGAATCGTATCATGTTGAAGAACCTTCACAAAAATCAAATAATCTTAAAAAAATGAAAGGTAAGATTTTAATTGAACCTCAGATAACTTTTAGTTCTGCTAATTTAATAGTGTATGCATTTCATTTAAAAAATAATAAATTTTGTAATGATAAATAAAAATAGTATTTATGATATATTTAGATTTATTAAATTTTAAATCGTCTCTTATATTTTTTTTAATTTTAATAATTAATTTAACTATATTAAATTATAGAGTTAAAATTGCTAAATTTTTAAATATACTTGATCTTCCCAATAGCAGAAAAGTTCACAACATGCCCACTCCGTTAGTTGGTGGGATATGCTTATTTTTAACAATATCAGTATCTACAATTTTAATTTTTTCCAATTCTTTGATTCCTTTAAATAAGTTAATTATATATTTATTGTTATACTTAATTTTTTTTACTATTGGATTGTGGGATGATGCAAAAAATTTAAGTCCTAAAATAAGAACTTTTATAATATTAATCTCAATAATAATACTTACTCAATTTGAGAATGATTTTTTATTAAATAAATTAATTTTTAAAACTGCGAGTCGTGATTTAGGTTTGGGAAATTTTTCTTTCATATTCACAATATTTTGTATATTTGCATTATATAATGCTTTAAATTTTATAGATGGCTTTAATGGCTCAGCAACTTCAATAATTATTTTTTGGACCTTTTTTCTTTTAATTAAGAATCCAAACTTATTATATTTATTTACAATAATTAATATGATTATAATTTTTTTATATAATTTATCAGGAAAAATATTTTTAGGAAATTCTGGAACTAGCGTTTTATCAATATTTTTTTCATTATCTATAATTAATGATTACAATACTACAAATGCTTTATACGCAGATGAAATATTATTTATTTTACTATTTCCTGGCATTGATATGATTAGAGTTACTTTTGAAAGAATTATAAATAAAAAGAAAATATACTATGCAGATAAAACGCATTTTCATCATTATTTGATAAAAAAAAAAATTAAGTATGTTTGGCAGATAATTTTTATTTTAACAATAATACCTCTAGGTTTATTTTATTTAAGTGAAAATATGGTTTTGGCAGTACTTGTGTTTATATTTGTATATTTTACACTTTTATCAAAATTAAGAAAAGAGATCAATGCAACAAGTTAAAAAAAATACTTACTATAAAATTCTGTTAATGCTAACTTGGTTTTCATTTTACTTTAGTATTAATCTCAACCCGCTAGAATTTTTAGAATACAACTTAATAAATAAAATTAGACTTTTCCTACCGTTATTATTTACAGTGTATATAATATATTTTAAGTATGAAGAAATTAAATTTTCAAATTTTGTTAATCTACACTCGCTTTTGTTTTATACTATTTTTTTTCTTTATATATTTTTTTGCTTAATAACTCCAAAAAATAATAATATAAATATTTTCTGGCCTTTTTATATGTTCCTATCTTTTTTCATTTTAAATATTTTTACAAACTTAATTGAAAAAAAATATGTCTTAATTTTAACTGTGGCAATAGTTCTTTCAGGTTTTTTATTTTTTTTTTCATTGGCATTAATTGATATGTATAATCATTCTTCAATTCATTTTTATGGAATTTATGGAAAAGATTTAAAATATGGTGGATTTGAAAGTCCACCAAGATCATCGGGTTTAGCTAGACTCTCTTTAATATTATATGCTTTAATTACTTTTTATTATTTAATAAATAAAAAAAAAAATTTTTTTCTTCTATTTGTAATAAGTTTTTTTGCACTGTGTACAATAATTTTTCAATCAAGAACTGCTTCATTCATTTATATTATTTTAAGTATTTTTATTATCATATTTTATTTTAAAGAATTTTTTTATGATAAAAGGTTATTAATTTTTTCATTAATTCTTCCAATAGTTTTAAATTCTACCTATCAATATTATTTAGTTAAAACGAACATAATCATAAGTGATAAGCAAATCACTATTTCAAATATGGTTCAGGACGGCTTATTTAGAGATACATTATCTTATCCAGAAAATAAATTTATTGAAAAAGAAAAAAGACTTAATAAATTTAGCTCAGATAGATTTTCAAATTGGGAAAAAGCACATAAAATTATAAAAAATAACTACTTCAAAGGATATGGTGCACAAGCTGATCGTCTTTTTATAAATCAATCTATTCATAATGCGTTAATTTATGCAGTATTATCTGGAGGTATATTGGCTGGTATTGCCATAATATCAATTTATATTTATTCAATATTTTTGATAATTAGGTTTTATTTTTTTACAGATTATAAATTAAAAATTAATTTCTTAGTTCATTTTTCTTGTTCTTTATTAATAATAGTAGGTTTAAGATCAATTTTAGAAACATCTTTTGCAGTCTATAGCATCGATTATCTTATTTATATTATTGGATTTTTGTTTTTAAATAATCATATAAATTTATCAAAAAAATAAATTAATATATGTCAAAAATTTATTATTGGGCAAGTAATATCAAAAAAAATTCTGGGGAAGGAATTTTAGCACTAAATTTTTTATCTCTATTAAAAAAAAAATATAAAAACCATAAATTTATCAACTTAAATCAGCTTAGTCACAAAGAGACTTTTTTTTATAATTATATTCTTCCATATGTTGGTGTTTTCAAGTTGTGGCGGTATTATTTGGGTGGAGAAAAAATTTGTTATATAAATTATTTACCAATATGGAATTTTTTGCTTTTTTTAGTTTTGCCAAAAAGTACAATACTTGGCCCCATAACTGGAACTAACATAAAAAAAAGTTATATTTACAGAATATTAAAGCACATTGGTATATTTTTTTTAAAAAAAAATAATAAAATTTTATTTTCCCACAATCAATTCAGAAAATATTTTAAAGAAAAAAAAAATTATTATTTTAATTTTATACTTTATAATTTTAGATTAAAAAAAAAATTAAATAATAAAAAATTCGATTATATTGTTTATTATAAAAAAAATAATAATAAAGGTAATGATTTTTTAACTGAAATAATATTAAGACTATCAAAAAAATATAAAATTATTGTTATAGGTGATAAATTTCAATTAAATTTAAAAAATAAAAATATTATTAATTACCAAAACTTAAGTAGAGAAAAAGCATTATTTTATATTTCGCAATCAAAAAACTCTATAATATCAAAAGAAAATACTTTAAGTTTTTTTGCTCTTGATTGCGTTTCCTTTAAATTAAATATATTTTACAATATTAATGATAAGTTGGAAAAATCAATAAAAACAAACTTATTTGAGTCAATTAAATTTAATGATTTAGAATATTCTTTAAAAAAAATGGAAAAAAAAATAAGTTCTGAAAAGTCTAATAAATTTTTTAGATTTACAACAAAAAATTTTTTATATTATCTTGACTAATTAATGGAAAAAATAAAGTTAAAAAAATGTTGCTTTCTTGACAGAGATGGGGTCATCAATAAAAATTATGGCCATATAAAACATGAGGATGAGTTAAAAATATTGAACGGAGTACCAAAAGCAATTAAGTATTTAAATTCAAAGAAATACATAATAATTATTATTACCAATCAATCTGTTGTTGGTAGAGGAATAATTACAACAAGAAAACTTAATAGTATTCATAAATATTTAGTTACTGTTTTTAAAAAAAAAGGTGCAAAAATTAATGATATATTTTTTTGTCCTTATCATCCAGAATTTGGAATTGGTAAATTTAAAAAAAAATCAAAAGATAGAAAACCAAATAACGGTATGCTGGAAAAGGCTATAAAAAAATGGAATATAGATAGAACTCAAAGTTTTATGATTGGTGATCAAAAAACTGATTATCTATGCGCCAGAAAATCAAGAATTAAATTTTTTTATAAAAAAAAAATAAATTTATTTAAACAGATTATGTCGATTAAATTAGTATAATATTTAATATAACAAAATACATTATTATGAAAAACTTAGTTTTAATTAGAGTGCCTTTGCGTATTAGTTTTATTGGAGGAGGCTCCGATTTACCAGATTATATTAAAAAGACATCACATGGTTGCGTAATAAGTACAGCAATAAATAAATATATTTATATTTTAATTAAAAAACATAATACGGAGTTTGAAGAAAAAATTAAAATTCATCTAACTAATCATGTTGAAAATGTAAACAATACACACAATATAAAAAACAAAATCATTAGAGAAACTTTGAAGGAATTAAAGTTCAATAAATCTGTACAAATTATTATATTTAACGATGTTAAACCAAGTTCAGGACTTGGATCGTCAAGTAGTTTAATAGTTGGGCTAATAAAAGGAATTTTTGAAATACAAAATAAAAAAATAAGTAAACAAAAATTATTTAAGTTAGCAACAAAAATTGAATTAGATAATTTGAAAAGTCCTATCGGATATCAGGACCACGCAGCTGCGATTTATGGAGGAATGAATTATTTTAAATTTAAGAAAAATAATATTGAAATAAAAAAAATTAAATTAAGTAATAAAATGAATAATTTATATGATAAGTTTTATATATATTGGAGTGGAAGACATAGATCGGCAAATGTAATTTTAAAAGATGTAAGAAAAAATATAAATTTAAATTTTCAATTCTTAGATAAAATAAGAAATTTAACTGATGATTATTTTAAAAAAAATACAAAAAACTTTTCTTATTCTAATTTAGTAAATATGATAAATGAGTCTTGGAAAGTTAAACAAAAATTTTCTAAAAAAATTTCTAACGATAGAATATTAAGTATTATTAATGATCTAATTAGAAATGGAGCTGATGCTGCTAAATTAAATGGTGCTGGAGGAGATGGATATATTACTTTATGTTCAAGTAAAAAAAATTTACTTAGATTAAAAAAAAAAATTAATAATAAATACTTATCGAAAGTTTCAATTGAGCAAAACGGTGTTAAGGTTTTGCATGGATAAAGTTTCAATATTAGTTCCAGTATTTAATGAAGAGAAAACAATCATTAATGTTCTGGAAAGTTTGCAAAGGCATAGATTTTTAAAAATTAATTTAGAAAAAGAAATAATAATTTTGTTAGATATAAGATCGAATGATGGAACCAAAACTAAGATTGAGAATTTCTTAAAAAAAAATCATAATTTTGCAAAATTATATGAAATTACACAACCTGGAAAAGGGTATGCAATTAAGTATGGTTTTGAAAAAGCAACTGGTAAGTTTATATTAATACAAGATGCAGATTTAGAATATGATATAAATGATTATGAAAAATTATTAACGCCACTTTTTAAAAATCAAACAAATTTTGTTTTGGGTATTCGCTTTAATAAAGAAGATGATTCTCCCTGGAAAATGAGAAAAATAAAAAATGAAGAATTATATGGTTTTTTTTTAAACCTAGGAGGCATTACTATCAATGCTATAATGAATATTCTGTATAATGTGAAAATAAAAGATCAAGCTACTATGTATAAAGTTTTTAATATAAAAATATTAGAAGGAATAAAACTTGAAACAAATCATTTTGAAACAGAAGTAGAATTTTTATGCAAGTTATTTAAAAAAAAAATCTACCCATTGCAAATTCCAGTTAATTATAAGGCTAGAAGCAAAGCAGAAGGAAAAAAAATAAATTTTTTTAGGGATGGGATTAGCTTTTTGAAAGTTTTATTTAAGTATAGATTTTTTAATTAATGCAAATAGTTATTTTATGCGGCGGCAAAGGATCTAGGCTTAAAGAAATTACAAAAAAAACACCCAAACCTATGCTATTGTTTGATAAGAAACCATTTATAGAAAGAATCATCAATTATCTAAATAACCAGGGTTTTAATAATTTTTTGTTATTATGTGGCTATAAACATAGACATATAGTTAAATATTTTAAAAAAAAAAGAAGACTTAATTATAATATAAATTTTTCAGTAGAAAAAAAAGTATTAGGCACTGGGGGAGCAATCATAAACGCAAAAAAACTTTTAAAAAAAAGTTTTGTTTTACTAAATGGAGATAGTTTTCTACCTGAAAAATATGGAAGAATAACTGAAAAATTTAAAAAAAATAATAATAAAAACTTATTAATTTCAGTTTATAGAAATAAGTCTAATTTGGATATAAAAAATAACATTTATATTTACAAAAAAAAATTGAAGTTGTATTCAAAAAAACGAAATGTAAAATTTAATTATGTCGACGCAGGAGTATATGTTGTAAAAAAAAAATTGTTAAATAAATTAAAAATACATAATTTTTCATTTGAAGAGTTTTTCTTTCAAAAACTTATTAATAAAAACAAAATAGACTATATAGAAACAAAAAATTTTTTTTACGACATTGGAACTAAAGAAAAACTAATTAAATATAGAAAAAAATTAAAAACTTATTTTAAATGATTTTTATAAATTTATTTCATAATATAATTATTTTTTTTGGACTATCTTTTCTTGGTTCATTAATTCTCTTAAAAATTAATTTAGGAAATATTTATAAAGATAAAGTTATAAATTTATTTTTTGAATTTATTGTAGGATTTATATTTATATCAATATTAATTTACTTAGTAAGTTTATATAATTTTTATATAATAAATATTACTTACGGTATAAATTTCATTTTATTTGTATTTTCAATAATTAAAATTAATAAAGACACAATCATTCTTAGAGATATTAATAAGTTTTTTTATTCAGACAAAATTTTAATAATATTTTTTATAATATTAATTTTTTATTCATTTTTGCCAGCTACAGATGCAGATAGCATAGCTTATCATTTTGATATTCCAAAAAAAATTTTTGAAAATGGCGCACTATCTTTTAATACCTTGCATTATCATGAAATTTTTTATGGTCCAGGAGAAGCTTTTTATTTACTTGGCGCAGCAATCCATAACTATCAACTTCCACATTTTATTAACTTTTTAGCATTAATTATTATATATGCAATTTTTAGAGATAAATTTTTTAAAAATAAATATATTAGAAACCAAAAGATATTTCTTTATATATTATTATCAATACCTGTTATATTTCAACTTTTTAGCATAGGAAAACCGCAGTTAGTATTCATTGCAATTAACTTATTTTTTTTCTCAATTATATTTAATAATAATTTTAAAGAAAATTTTCTAAAAAAAAATATTCTCTCTTTTTTCTTTTTAATGCTTTTGTCTTTTTTGGCAGTTATTCTATCAAAAATAACTTTTGTGATTACTTGTTTTATTTTGATCTGTTATTTTTTAATTAAAAATCATTTAATTTTTAAGTTCTTTAATTTTTATTATTTATTAACATTTTTTTTAGGCTTAAGTTGTTTAATTTTATATCAAAAGTACCTAATTTATGGAGACTATTCATTTTATTTTTTAAAACTGAATAATCTAAATTTTGAAAATAATTTCATTGATTTTTTAAATAAGATTAAAGTTAGTAATAATTATCAAAATTTTCCATTAAATTTATTTTTTCCAACATCTGGCAGTATATTGCTTGATAATTTAGGCTATACTTCAATTTTGATATTTACAATTTTTTTATTTTTAAAAAATAATAAATTAGAAAAAATTATAGTTATTTTATGTATATTACTTTTGTATTTAGCTGGTTTAAAGCATGCAAGATTTTACGCTGAAATATTACTATTTTGTTCATATATTTTAATTTCCGATTATAAATTTTTTTCGAAATATAAAAATTATTTTTTGATAAAACTTTTAGTAATTCCTCAATTATTATATATTACTTTATTCTTATTTTATTTGGGCTACTTAGATACAAAAATTTTTTCATCTAACCTTAAAATTAATTATCTAAGAGATAACGCTTTTGGCTATTCTATGAATGAATTTCTCAATTCCAACATTAAAGAAAAAAGTACGATTCTAATTGATTATAGATCACTTTTTTATAGCAAGCATGAGATGTATTATTTAGAAAGTCTTAAGTTTGGAGACTTAAATGATAATGCAATATTTGCTATAAAAAATATTAAACCAGATTATATTGTTAATGTAGGAACGCAAAAAACTTTAAGCGCTTGTCAGGGACAAAAAATTCTAGAGAAATATTTAAAAGTAAATGCATCAAGAAATCCTATTAAAAAAATTAAATCAAATATTAAAGTTTCTGTTTACAAATTTAACACTAGTTCAAAAGAATGCTTAATAAAATAAACTTAGATAAGTTATTATTAACTTTATTAGCCATAAGCTGTTTATTAACTCTATCAATTTTTTTTATAAGATTCGAAAACTCAATCTCTTTTACATATTTGACACATGTTTTAACTAGCGGTTATGAAGAAGAGTCTCTTTTGGAAATTTGGTACAATATTAAAGGTGAATCTATGTATGTTGATCATCTTGCTTATCCCTATAGATGGACAGTTTATAATTGGTTATTCTATGATTTCTATTCAGTTATATTCAAAATTTTAAATATAACTTATGGATTTGAATTTGATTGGCTTCCAACTGTATTAAGATTGTTAACACTAGCCTCATCTTGTTTGCTTTTATTTATAATTATAAAGATAAATAAAAATTTAAATAATAATTCAAAATTAAATTTTCTTTTAAGTACTTCTTTAGTATTTGGACTAAGTTTTGGTTATTGGAATATCACTGTAAGACCGGACATTATTTCTATTTTATTTGAAATATTAGCATTATTCCTTTTTGTAAAAAATAAAAGAAATCCAAATTATTGGAACTTATTAATTATAGGATTAATACTTTTCGTAGCATGGTCATTTAAACAAACGGCACTTATTGTATTTTGTTCAATAAATATCTATTTATTTTTAAATTTTAAAATTAAAAAAAATATTCTTTTAGTTTTAACCTGGATATCTCTAGTTTTCTTGGCTACTCTAATTCAAAAAAATGATAACTTTATTGGCACACTTTATTTTCTTGATGCCGAATACCCTTTTGATTTTTTTATATTATTTTATAATTCAGCAAAACTACTATCAAAAAATTTAATATTATTTTCAGCAATTATAATAATATTATACTTAAAATTAATTAAAACTAACCTAGATCTAGAAAAATCAAAAAAATATGTCTCATCTGGTGATTGTTTCTTATTTATAGGACTATTTACATCATTTATATATTATTTAGCAGTTCATAGTAACGCGGGAGTTTCCGATAATCATACATTTATTTTAATTATATTTTTAAACTTTTTAGTTATTAAAAATGAAGGTAAAATTTTAACAAATTTAAGTTTCAAAAAAATTATAATTTTTGCAATTATTTCTAATATAATTGTTTGTGTTTTTATTATTTCTGGAAAATTGGGTCGTCTTTCCCCAAATATATACTCAAATATAAATGAATATAAACAATGCATAGAATCTACTAGTCGATCAAAATTTATAGATAAAAATTATTATAGATTACCTTGGATCTCAAATTACTCTAATCCATCAGTGGAAACATTCAATTACAGATATGAATTAGAAAATAATAATCTAAAAAATGGAGGTCACGAAGGTTTAATTGAAAATGGTTTTTATGAGTATTTAGTATTATTTAATGACAAGAAGTATAATTTAAATAAATACTCTTTGAATAAATCATGTAAAAATTTTAAAATATTTAAATTAATTTCTGATAATAAATAAGTATAATATTTAAAACATTATCGAAAAAAAGATTTATAAATTGATTTAATTGGGTGTTGCATTATTGAGTGAGGAGAATAGCAATTCATCCAACATTTTGGACAATTATTTTTTTTAATTTCTTCCCTAACTAAATTGGTATTTTCTGAATTATATACTTCTTTTATTTTTTCTTTTTTTATATTGCCTAGGCTTTTCATAAACATACATGGTTTAATATCTCCATTAGGCATAATATGTGCTGAGGTATTTAAAACCTCACATGGTATAATATTTTTATTTCTTTTTTCTTTTAAAAAATTAACACTTATTTTTATGTGAATTTTTTCTATAATTTCTTGAATATTTTTTATTAAATAGTTTTTATTTATTATACTTAGACCGTCAACTAATCTTTTATCATCCATTTCTGATTTTTTATTGTAAATCCCATCACTATGAACAAAAGTTACAGCTCTGATTTTATCTTTAAATTTATTATAATTTTTTTTTATAAAATCTAAATTCAAGTCACTAACAGTAATTCCATAATTAACACTAATCCCAGCATTTTTGAGTTTGCTATATAATATTTCACATTTTTTAAAGTTACCTTTAATTCCACGAGTTTTATCATGAACACTCTCATCTCCATCTAGGCTTATAGTAATTAAAACATCTAATCCTTTTGATTTTGCGTACATTGCATATTCATAAGCTCTATTAATTGATAGGGCATTTGTTGTAAAAGCAAGTATCCTTAAGTTTTTACATTCTTTTATCGCTTCATCTATCAGGTCATAATAATACTTTACCAATGTAACTTCCCCTCCAGATAAGGATAGCCATATTAAATTATCGTTTAAAGACTTAAACATTTTTTGAATATGACTTAAATTAATTTCATTTTGAGGTTTGATTTTCCATATCTCACAATAAGTACACCTTGAGTTACATAAATCGGTTAGGTTAAGCAAAATTTTATATGGTAAAATATTTTTATTTTTTTTAAAAATTTTAAAAACCCATATTTTAATGTTTGCCTGTATAATTTTTACAACGGTAGAAATTTTCATATAATAGTTAATTTTTTTTTAACAAATATCTTACTTTAACACTAGACATTATATATAAGAAAAAATAAATGAAAATTATACTAGGAATTAATTGCTATCATGCAGACTCATCAGCCTGTATTATTAAAGATGGACAGATAATAGCAGCTATAGAGGAGGAAAGAATAAACAGAGTAAAGCATTGGGCTGGTTTTCCTCAATATTCAATAATAGAATGTTTAAAAATTTCTAATCTTCGTGCAGAAGATATAACCGACATAGCAATAAACACTAACCCTAAATCCAATTTATATGGAAAAGTAATATTTTTTTTAAAAGAATATCTTTTTTCTCAAAAAATATTAGAAATTTTTTTTAGATATAAAAATAAAATTATTGTTAAAAATTTATTATATAAAAAATTTTCATTTAGTAAAAATTTAAAATTTCATTATGTGGATCATCATATTTCACATATTGCTTCTGCATTTTATCCATCAAAATATGAAAAAGCTATAGGTTTAACTATTGATGGATCTGGAGATTTTTCTACATTAACAATTTCAGAATGTTCAAAAAATAATATTAAAATTATTAAAAAAATATTATTTCCTAATTCTTTAGGAATTTTTTATGAAGCCATGACCCAATTTTTGGGTTTTAAGAATTATGGTGATGAATATAAAATTATGGGATTAGCTCCTTATGGAAAGCCAATATTTCAGGAAAAAATAGAAAAAAATATTATTATCCATGATAAAAAAGATTTTTTTAAATTAAATTTAAATTTTTTTAATCATACAAATAAAAAATTTGAATATAAATTTAATGGAAAACCAAATCAAAACCAAATTTATAATAACAAGATTTTATCTTTATTCGAAGACGAAGATATAAATGATATTAATTTTAAAAAAAATTTTGCATCATCAGTGCAAAAGGTTTATGAAAAATTATTTTCAAAAATAATAAACTTTATTAAAAAAAACAATTTTAGCAAAAACTTAATATTTGCCGGTGGATGTGCATTGAATTCATCAGCCAACAAGTTTTTAATTTATGAAAATAATTTTGAAAATTTATATATACCATTTTCTCCTGGTGATGGAGGAGGAGCAATAGGAGCGGGAATGTACATAAACAATAAATATCAAATTGATTTAAAAAATAATTTTACACCTTATCTTGGAAATTCTTATACTGATAATGAGGTATTAGAAGTTATTAGATCAATAAAAAATGAAATAGATTTTGAGAAATTTAATTCTCAAAATGAATTAATTAATTGTGCTGTAGAAATGTTAATGGATCAAAAAGTTATAGGATGGTTCCAGGGAAAAATGGAATTTGGACCTCGTGCATTAGGAAACAGATCTATTTTAGCAGATCCAAGAGATATTAAAATGAAAGATAAAATTAATCTTAAAATTAAAAAAAGAGAGAACTTTAGGCCCTTTGCTCCATCAATATTAGAAGAAGAAAAAGAGCTATGGTATATGAAAAATAATTTTAAAAATTTTTATATGTCTAGTGTTGAAGTGGTTAAAAATGAAAAAATGAGTTTCCTTGGCGCGGTAACCCATGTAGATAATTCTGGTAGAGTGCAAGATGTATCAAAAGAATTAAATCCACTGTATTACGAATTGATATACCAATTTTTCTTAAAGACTAAAGTACCAGTATTATTAAATACGTCGTTTAATGAAAATGAACCTATAGTTAGATCTCCAAAAGAAGCCATTGAATGTCTGATGAGAACTGACTTGGACGCTCTTTTTATTAATAACTTTAAAATAATTAAAAAGAAGTGATTTCAAATTTTTTTTTAGATAATAGAATTGGTGGTCCCCATATCTATAGTAAGTATATTGTACGAGATCTTAAAAATGAAAAATTTTTAAATATTACATGTGGAAAATCTAAATGGTCGAATCAAAGTTTAATCAATATTAAAAGATATAATAAATATTTATATTTTTTTGAAATAATAATTAATATCTATGAAATTTTAATAAATAAGAATATTAAAAAAACTAATTTATTTTTTGTATTTAGTATTTTTAATTTGGCCCCAATATTATCTGGAATTTTTCTAAGAAAAAAAATTTATTGGTTTTTAATTGAAGATGTTACTTCTACAGGTAAATTTTTTTTTAAAATTATAAATTTTTTTTTCCATATTGAAATTATTTGCATAAATAAAATGATCGCCAAAAAATTAGAAATTAAAAAATACAAAGTTTATTATCCAAAAATAAATGCAAGATTCTGGCAAAGAAGAAAAATGGTAGATTTAAAAAGTAAAAATAAATTAATTTTTACTCTAATAGGAAATATAAATAGAACAAAAAACTACTACCAATTTTCAAAATTTCTAAAAAATATAAATTTGCCAATTCAAGTTAATATAATTGGAGAAATACTTAAAAATCAATATCAATATTATAAAAAAATAAAAAAAATTTTATATGTTGATTCTATAAAGGTCTCTTTTCATGGAAGAAAAGATAAAAATTTTATCAAAAATATTTTAAATAAAACTGATTTGTTTTTTTTACCTTCTTTATCTGAGGGCACATCGATTTCAATGCTAGAGGCAATGTCTATGGCGTCTATTTGTGTTGTGTCTAAAGAAAGTAATCAGTCTAAAATAATCAAGAATGGAAGGAATGGTTTTGTATTTGATCTAGATACTAAATCTTTTAAAAAAGTATTAAATAAAATAACAAATTTAAACTTTTCAGAACAAAAAAAAATTCGTAAAAATGCGAGAATAACGATATTAAATAATAATCTTAGGTTTAAATTATAGATTTTTTATTTGTTTTATTTTTTTTAATATTAAACTTGAATTTTTATTACCCTCAATCAAAGCAACAATCTTTGCTACTTGATGGAAAGATATTTTTTTTTCTGTTATACTAAAAATATCTGAGTGTAATGTTTTAATTTTTTCTCTTGAAGTAGTTAAAATTTCTTTTAACTTTTCACCCTTTTTTAATTTAGTTTTTAATATAGGATAATCTTTTAAATTGTAAAAATTTAACATTTTTTTAATTATGTCATAGATTTTTACTTGTTTGCCCATATTAAGAATATATATATCACCTCTACTTTTAAGTTGTGAACTCTGCATTACTAAATTACAAGCTTCTGTTATAGACATAAAGTACCTCTCTGCCTTTAAGTTAGTTAATGTAATTGGTAAATTATTCTTAATTTGATTTTCAAAAACTTCTATAGCAGATCCTCTACTTCCAAATACATTTCCAAATCTTACAATTGTAAAATTAGTTTTAATTTTTTTTGAAAAATATAAACACATCAATTCTGAAAATCTTTTTGTAATTCCAAGAATATTTACTGGTTTCGCCGCTTTATCAGTGGAAATAAAAATTAAATTTTTAACTTTATTGTTTAAATTTTTTATTAAAGAAAGTGTTCCAGAAATATTATTTTTAATAGCGGCATCAAGATTATTTTCAAGCATATCAACATGTTTATAGGCTGCTGCATGAAAAATCTGACTAATGTTATTTTTTATTAATATTTTCTTTAAATTTTTGCTGTCATTAATATCGCAAAGAACAAAATCAATTCTTTTGTCAAATGATAGATCATTTTTTAGTCTAAACAACTCAGTTTCGTTAATATCTAAACAAATTACTTTTTTAGCTTTTGTTTTGATTGCTTGCAACACTAATTCTGAACCAATTGATCCTGCAGCTCCTGTAATTAACACATTTGAATTATCTAAATACTTAATCAGTTTATTATTTATTCTAGAATTTTTACGATCTAATATATCTAAATAACTAACTTTTTTTAAATCTGAGTAAAATATTTTATTATTTATAATTTTATCTTTTGGTGGAAGCAACATTATCGCATCATTAAATTTTGAGAGTTTTTCTAAAATTTTATTTCTTTTTTGTATTTCTAATGAAGGTATTGAAAAAATTATATTATTGATTTTAATTATTTTGTTAATTTCTAAAAATTTTTGAAAACTTATAATAGGACTACTTTTATAATATGTATCATGTAATTTAACATTATCATCAATAAAAAAAACATTATTTTTTTTGTTAGAAAGTTTTATTTGATCGTATAATTTTTTTCCTGAAAATCCAGCCCCATATATTATTGTTATATTTTCGTTTAGTTGATTTTCTTTTTCAACTGGAAAATTAATTCTGTGTATTTTTTTTTTTAAAAAAATTCCTTTTGATAAAAAAAATCTTTCTATCTTAAAAAAATTTAATCTTGGATAAATTGATTTTAATTTTGAAATGTTGGCAATTGAAATTTTTTGTTCATTTAAAGAACTTTTATTAATATATGGGAGCTTAAGTGCATCAATTAAATTTTTAATTTGGATTCCCTCTCCAGTTCCAATATCGATTGTTCCAATAAATTTATTTTCAAGTAATTTTTTATATATTTTTACAACATCTGTAATTTTAATAAAATCTCGAACACCCTCACCAGCATTATATAATACAATTTTTTTTCTATTTTTTTTACAATTTGCTATTTTCGATAGTAATGAAAAAACATCATTAAATTCATACAAATTAAATAATCTTGTAATAACTAATTTATTTTTGGTTAACTTTAAATTTTTAAGATAGTTTTCAATTAAAATTTTAGTACTAGCATAAACATTTCTTTTATTATGATTATCAATTATTTCACCATATACTGCAGCACTACTTGTATATATAATTTTATTAATTTGTTTTTTATTAATTTTTGAAAGAAAGTTTGTAAGATAATATATGCTAAATTTAAAATATTGGTCATAATCTGTTATATTATTAATTTTTTTTGAGCTATAAAATAAATTAATAATTAAATTAAATTTATTTGGTAAAATTAATTTTGAAGATTTATTTAAGTCTTCAGTTCCAACAATAATTACGTTATTTAACTTTTGTTTTAATACACTCGTTAGTGCACTTCTTTTACCCAAGATAACAGTTTTCATTTATTTAAAATCTTTTTTTAAAAGAAGGTATATTGCTTTAAAAAAAAATCTAGTAAACATAATTTTAAATAAATATTTAATAAAACTAAAATAATTATTATTATTTAACTCTCCTATAGCCTCATAAAAAAATAATCTTTTTTCAAAAAATGTTATATTTTTTAAACTTTTTAGATTAGTATTTTGTTTTAACCATAATCTTAGTTCTTTAGCTAATTCATCATAATTTAAAATAGTATAATTTTGATTATGCAATCTATAGATAGCTAATGGTTTTTGTATAATTGAAATTTTTGATAATGGTGCCATTTTCATCATAAATGCATAATCTCCGATAATATTAAAATCTGGATCAAAAATTTTATTTTTAGTATTTAAAAAACTTCTTTTTAAACAAATAGTTAATAAGGCTACATCATATTTTTTTAAGAAATGATTTAAAAAATCAGATGAAATATTTTTTACGTTTATTTCTTTTAATTTAGTATTCTGATCTTTTTTGATATAATAATCAGAATAAATTATATCAGAGTTACTTTTTTTGAACTCTTTTACTTGCTCAGATAATTTATTTTCTAGCCACATATCA
>CEVX01016484.1_pt1 | contig 21142 bp, 17 predicted proteins | sample 356561 | NCBI WGS metagenome assembly CEVX01 (sample SAMEA2623886, study PRJEB7988) | marine metagenome | biome: marine biome (ENVO:00000447); feature: surface water layer (ENVO:00002042); material: "saline water (ENVO:00002010), including plankton (ENVO:xxxxxxxx)" | depth 5 m | reverse complement strand
AAGAAGAAGATTTACAAGAAGAAGATTTACAAGAAGAGAGAGAAATAAATATCGATAATATGAAATTAAAACAAGATAACGCTAATATTTTTCTTACAAAAATGCGAAAATTAGATCCAGTTTTATTTTCAACAACAAATGAAGGAAAGTTCAAATCATATTCTAGTATATGTCAGTGGTCAGAAGTACGTCAACCAATTCCTTTAACAAATAAAGAAAAAGAAGATATTGAAAAGAAATATCCTGGTTCAATTAATTATGCTATTAAATATGGAAGTGATCCTAAAAATAAAAATTGGTTTGTATGTCCAAAATATTGGTGTTTGAAAACAAACGCTCCTATGAGTGAAGAAGATATTAAATCTGGAAAATGTGGTAAAGAAATTCCCAGAAATGCTTCAAGAGTTCCTAAAGGACATTATTATTACAAATTTAAAGATGAAAGTGTTCCTGGATTCATTACAGGAAAACATTCTAAAGGTCATTGTTTACCTTGTTGTTTTAAACGAGATTGGGATAGTTCATACATGGTTGAACGTCGTAAAGAATGTGAAAGTTCAACAAAAGTATCAAAATCATTAAAAAAAACAAAATCAGATACAGCATATATTATATCCGTTGATACATACCCTATTGAAGAACATAGAAAAGGATTTTTACCTATGAGTGTTCAATTGTTTTTACAAACAGATAATTCCAAATCTGTTAAAAAAGAAATTAGTGCTATTTTAAAAGATAAAACACAAGTATTTTTACGTTACGGTGTGGAACAAACATCAAACAAATCTTTTGTAGGATGTATTGCTGACATATATTCTACATTACAAGGTAAAAATAATGTATACACAATAAATGAAATGTGTAAAGAAATATCACAAATTATTAATATCGATATTTTTTTAAAATTACATAACGGAAGTTTTTTCTCTATTTTCAAACCAAAAACATATAATGAAGATGATATTGATATTTCTAAATATGAAGATAGTGAGTTTATAAAAAGTATGCAAAAACGATTTTTCGAAAAAATAAATATAAATCACGGTGATGTTAATAATAATGATATTGTATTAGAAACAATCGCTGCATATGAAAATTTTATAAATTTCTTATTAGATGAAAATTCGCATATCGATTACACATTTTTATGGGATATTGTCTGTATTCCTAACCCTAAACTTTTTCCAAATGGGTTAAATCTAGCTATTTTAAAAATTGTAGAAAATGATATGCGTGATAATATTGAATTAATTTGTCCAACATCAACTTATTCAAGTGTATATTATGACAATAAAAAACCAACATTTATTATAATTAAACACGATGAATTCTTTGAACCAGTTTATATGTTTGATACACAAACAAAACAGTCACAAGATGTTATTCGTAAATTATTCTATGAATCGCAAGGTATAAATAATATCACTAAGGCTTTAAAAATAATTCGTAACAGTATCAAACAATATTGTACTCCATTTTCTAGTTTACCTAGAACATATGAATTCAAACAAAATATTGATGCAGAAGCTTTAAAAATAGAAGTATTGCGTATGAAATATACTATTTTAAACCAAATTATAAATTATCAAAGAAAAACAATTGGATTATTTGTTAGTCTCACACATAAATCTAAAAAAGTAAAAATTTATTTACCGTGTACTCCAAGTGCTTTATTAAGTGATTATGAAATAATTTTTATGGATGATCCACAATTATATACTGATTATTTAAGTACTCGTGAAATATTACAACATATTTCAAAAGAATCGAAAAAACGTATTTTATGTAATCCAGTTATTAAAGTTATAGAAGATTTATTAATTGTAGGAGTTATAACAGAAACCAATCAATTTATTATGTTGGATGAACCTTCTGAAAATATTTACAAAGATGAATTAAAAATTATTAAAGGTGAAAATTATATATTAGCTGACAAAGAATTAACTACAAATAAAAATGAAGACTCTGAACGTATTAAAACTATACAGAAAATATCTTTAGAAACTCAATTTTATGAAGTATTTCGTTATATTTGTAAAATGTTATTAAATGAACATGATAATTATAAAATAAAACAAAACATTCAAAATATTATTGAAAATCCTAAAGTATTATATTTCAATAAATTAAGTGAAATACAAAAAAATATACATAAATTATGTGATCCGTATGTCAAATTTATTGATTATGATGAAATGGTTTTAATGTCGTTAACTGAATTGAGTGATTGTAAAGGAACTAATGATAAAAAATATTGCATGGTTGAAAATGGTAAACGTAAATTATTAATACCAAAAAAACATTTATTGAGTGATGCATTAAATGATAAATTATACTTTCAACGTTTAAGTGATGAAATTTTGCGATATAAACGTATTCAATCTTTTATGTTGGATGCAAAGAGTTATATAAACATTATCAATAATCAATATACTTTAAATAAAGATGAAATGATATTCATAGATTCTTTAATAAATAGTGAATACTTCTCAAAACTTAAACCATTTAAATATACACAAAATGCTAATATTTCTTATGATATTGCCCATCCTATAAAAACACAAAAATACTCGAATTTATTAACCAATTCACAACAAATTACAGATGAAACGGAAATAGAAACAAATGATGTTATGGAAATTGAATGTATTGACGAAAAACGTGCAATTATTGGAAACGAAAATAGTTATTGGCGTAAAGTATTTCCAAAAAAATTAAAAGAATTTATCTTAAATAAAACACACACATGTACTTATTTTATAATTATTTTCATTTTCAAACAAATATATAAAACTGATATATCCATCGAAAACTTAAAAACCTCTTTAAAAACAATTTATAACGAATATATGGATAATGATTCGTCTAAATCCAAAATATTCAGTATATTGCGAGAACAAGGAAAGAAAAAACAAATTGATTCTGTTATTACAAGGAAAATGAACTTTGATGATTTGATTATGAGCGAAACATATAATTTGTCTGGATTAGATATTTGGTTACTTTCACATCACTTGAAATTACCTATTATATTGTTTACATCTCTTGGATTTAAAACACTTGTTGTTGGTAAACAATGGTTAAATCTATGTAGTGATTATGGTAATAAACCAATTCCAACTGAATATTATTTTATTCGGTATTACACAGAAAAAATACAAGGAAATTCTAATTTCTTATCTGAATTTACTTTGTTAGAGACTCCATTAGAATTGAAAGATTTGGGTCAGAATTTTGAAGAGGACTTTAGAAAAAACTCTCAAAATAAAACTTCTATTAAAGAATTTTTAAAATAAATCTCATATAAATAATTCATATTTAGAATATAATAAATATGAATAATTAGGATTGTGTATCAATAAGGTCTCCACCGGGTGGTCTTAAAACTTTTTTGGGTTTACCGAAAAAATACTTTAAATATTTTACAACGTCTCTGTATGCTCCTTTTAATGAATTGTTTATTATGTCAGAATTTTCTGCTTCACAATCACTATTTACACCTGCTAAATTATTTGATGTTAGAACAAGAGTATAAAATGCGTCAATATCATACACATTAGAAAGTAAATTAGGATAATTCAAAAGTAATTCATTAAAACTATAATTTTCAACTATTGGAGTTAACGCGGCAGGAATCCAAATACTACACCAATTCATTTTAGCACAATCAGAATAAGTAGTACCACTTTCAGTTTGTGTTTTAGTTACTGTAATATATGCCGTTTCAATAAATCTTCTTAGGTCGTCTTCTCCAGCAATATCGATACTTGGTGGTGGTGCTCCATATACAGCAGGTGATTGTGTAGGAGGATCTGTAGGAGGATTTGGTTTACTATAAAAATATTCTAAAAGATTCATACAATTTTCCATATCTCCGGCTGCTCCATGAACTTGTGGTCTATAACAATTTTCACGTCCATCTCTATGTCTATCAAGTTGATCCTTTGTAGGTAAATTAGATGCAGATACATAAAGAGATACTAGATTATCAATATCAAAGTCGGAACCTAATATCAAAGGATATTTCTTTTTAAGTGTTCTAATTCCTTTCGCATTTTTTGTTTGGTTGTATAAAATTCTTAAATAAGTTGGAACTAAATCTGCTAATTTATTTATTTTTTCACAAGTATCTGTTGCTGTACTAGCTTCACTATATACAAAATTAAAATATTTCTTAAGTTCAACATCATTTGAAATACTAGTCTCACTAGGGGGCATAAATGTTTCAATAAATAATTCTTTTGAAATTTGTGTAATAGTTTGATAATAAGATATTGATAAAATAAATATCACTAAAATTACAATAACAAACAAATATTTCATCCTTTATATAAAAGTATATATTATTGTTAAGAAATTACACAGAATCCTCTTCTTCTCCTACGAGGTGGTGGTGGAGGTTTATATAAATCATAATCTAAAACAACTCTATTTGGTGGTATACGACAACGACCGTTGTTAGTTATTTGATCTCCGTTAATATGAAAGCATCTTTGTACAAAATATTTAATATCTTCGTTTACACTATTAGCCAAATTATGATATGCAGTTTGTTGTCTCCAATGGTCACATGGATTAGTATCTCGATAAAGTGTTATAACTTGAGATCTTAAATTAGCCGAATTAGTATATATACTTTTTAAACGTGAATGATCTTCACGGGAATACACCATATATCCAAAATGTTTTTTAACTTCATCATACTTAAGTGTATATAAATCACACAATATATTTGTAAATATTACAGGAATACATAATGTTAAATGACATGTATTAATTTTTGGTACCCAAGTAGTCCATGAAGCAAAACACCAAATTAAAACACCAGGAACTCGTGTTGGGTTATTATTATAATAATAATTGGCTAAAAATGGTCTAACAATCCATGCAATACCTCCATCATGTTTATAAAATCCTTTTAATGCTTCACTATTAAGTTTTTTCTCTTTTTGAATAAACTGAGAACTATTTATTTCCATATTAGCTGTTGAATCATCTGGAGTAGTATCTGGACAATGGTTCGAATCGAATGATTCTATCAAAGGTACCAAAGGTATCTTCGATTCTATAATATAACTTTCATGTTCAAGATACAAATTATATAAAAAAATAAAATATAGTAAAAATATTGAAATAATAATAATAAAAGTATAATTCATTTTGTATATATTACTAATATATTATAACATATAATAACGTAGATACTAAATATTCGATATTATATTTGTTTCCTTATAAAATAATCTATTGACTTATTAATTTGTTGTACCATGGGTGCAAGTTGTGCAGAACAATTTGTTTTCATCATTTTCTTACAAGACATTTTTATAGTATCCGAATGATACATGTTATGTGCACATATGTATATTTTTTTTATTTCTGTATAATCATATTCATTACTAATCATTTTTGGATATTTTTCTATAAGTTCGTTGTAAGGAAGGAATTGTATTGAATGCAATACTGTAATGAATAATGCAGGATATCCTTTAATTGTATCACAATTATTCAAATTTTTAATAGAAAGAGTATCTATAAAAAAATCCATTAATTTTTTATCGGTTTCAACATCTCCATTTTCGTAATATTTTTTTATAAGATTATTTATACGTCCATTTACACCATGTTTTCTATATAAGGTAATTACTGATTTGTGTTCATCAACATCATTTTGTGGATACATGGTTTCAATAATTTTTGGTGTGTAACCGTTGCTTGAATATTGTGTGAAAATCCAACAAGAAAATAATAAGATAATCAAACATAAAAATATATACAATTTATTTTTTGACATATTCAAATATAATAATTAGTGTATTTATTATATTTATAGAAATTATTTCTATGGGTTTAAATACCAATATCATAACTATCATCGCATACACCTATATTTTCTGGTTTTATTGCATGTATGTAATTAGAAATAGATATGTTTGATTTGGCACACACATCTGTTTTGTTTTCTGAAAATCCAAAAGCTTGTTCGATTTCCTTCTTCTTATCCGATATTTCCACTATTTCATCATTCATTTTTATCATTTCTTTTGTATCTAATACAACGTTGAATGAATTTGTTCCATAATAACCACGTTGACCACACATAACATTTGCAGATACACCTCTCATAGTATCAAAATCAGCATGACGTGCAGCATCTAATAATACTTCTGTATGAACTTCAAATGTAGCTTTTGCAACAGGACCAATATTATCATTTAATAAACCAGAACGATAAATTGGTACCATATTTTTAGAACAAGTCATTCTATCACATAATAATGACAAATGATGATAATTAATGTAAACACCACTAAATTCCATGACATCTACAAATTCATTATAAATTACTTGTCGTGCTGCTTCAATACCCAATACATCATACACTTCTTTAATATCATTACTATGTGTTCGTGTATAATCTATGAATTTTTTAGCTAAAACACTCAATAAATTTGTGCCAGTAGTATCTAATACCCAAATATCATTTATTTGATATTTACCATCACGTTTTATAACTGATTCTGGTAATTGTGTTTTCATATTTAATAATTTTCTTGGCATAACATTTTTTATTTTATTTACACCACGAAGAACAATATTTTGTAGCAAATTATCTTGAATGTTTTTCAACAAATAAATTTCATCACTTTGATCTATTGTTGTTGTTGCAGTTTTAGATTTCAAAGACTCTTTCTTTTTTAATAAACTTCCAGATGTTCTTATACGGAAAATCAATTGATCTGCATTATAATCTGAAAATACACAAGTTATATTATCTTTATGACTCTCTTTAATTGCATAATGAATATCATCCATAGTAATATTACGTTCTAATAATGCTTCTGCATCAATTTCCATACGAATAATCCACTTAGATTTTGGTTCATCATTTTGCTCCACGTCATTACATTCATTTACCATATCTTCAAATTCATAAAACTGATCCAATAATAGTTGATCTTCATTTATTATTGTAGAACGTTCAATTGGATCGAAACAAATTTTAATACTTTTTACTACATCTTCTAATTTTGTATGTTCCAGCATATGTGAATAATTCTCAGCACGTGTCTTATCTACTTCATCTATAGGATTCAAATATACCGTCAAAGATGGATTCTTAGGATTCTTTGTTAAACGCAAAATCTCCTCTATTCTAGGTACACCTCTAGTAACATTTGATTTTGTAGACACACCTGCTAAATGAAAAGTATTCAAAGTTAATTGTGTTGTTGGTTCACCAATACTTTGACCTGCAACTACTCCAACCATTTCTCCTGGATGTACTAATGCTTGTTTATATCTCATTATTATAGTTTCTAATAATAGTTGAAGTGCCTTTTTATGAAAACGTTTAATCACTAATAACTCTTTTGGACTTAAATAATAGAAATACAACACTTCAAACAATAAATTTGGTGGACATAATTTTATGGTTTTCAAAGTATCAAATGTATCTTCAATTAATTCAAAAGCTTCCAAAGGAGTAATATCTACAGTTGAATTACTATTTAAACCCATTTGACCTTGAATATTATTAATTATATTTTGAAATGCAACAGGAGACTTAACACCATTATCATTCTTATTATTAAATACATTTTCTATTATACTAATTCGTGAATCCAATAAATTTTCAATATATTTTTGACATTTCTTTTGTGTTTCTTTACGTTGACGTTTCATACGAGTTATTGTTGATTTTTCATACACATTCAATAAATCAGATTTTTCATCATTTATTCCAACAATATCATAATGCATGTACACATCTTCAACCGACATTCCTACCAAAGGTAATGATTGATTTTCAACACGTGTAGAATCAAAACCATCATCACCATAAGCAAATTGTATGATTTTCCCCATATTGTTTCTAACTGTCATATCATATTCTACTTTCAAATCTTCCAATCCTTTAATCAATCTTCTTTGAATATAACCAGTAGTACTTGTTTTTACTGCAGTATCTATTAAACCAATACGACCACCCATCGCATGAAAGAACAATTCAGGAGCAGTTAATCCATCAATATAAGAATTTTCTATGAATCCACGAGCTTCAGGAGAATCATCGAATTTACTGTAATGAGGTAATGTTCTACCATCAAAACCATAAGGAATTCTTTTTCCGTCCACATTTGTCTGTCCCAAACAAGAAATCATTTGAGAAATGTTCGTTGGACTACCTTTAGATCCTGATACTACAATTTGAACAAAACGATTGTTTTTACCCAAACTCTTTTTACCAATAGAACCAGCTTGATCAGTTGCCTTATTCAATATTCCATTTAATGTTGTCTCAAACTCTACCATATTTGAAGATGATGTATTATTCTCAAAAATACCCAAATGTATTTTATCAATTACCGATTGAACTTCTAACTTCTTAGAATTTATTACTTGTGTAATCTGTTCATTAGTTTTTGTATTTGCTATCAAATCACTAATTCCTACACTAAATGAACATGTATTCATAAATTCAGTTATTATATTTTGAATATCATCTATGAAATTTGATGCAGCCATATTTCCAAAGTCATTACATATTCTATGTATGATACCTTTGGAACCTCCACCTAGAACTGACTTATCTATTTGACCACGAACATATCTTCCGTTACGAATTTCCAAAACATTATTTGATGTTTCGAAATCTTCAGATTCATCATACAAATTTGTTTTATACTTTAATGTGATTGGTGATAATATTTGACTCAATATGTCAAAATTTGATAAATTCTTTTGATTTTTACGAATACTTTCAACATCCACTTTCTTATAAGACATCAACAAATTCATCGCTTCTCTTGGAGACATCTTTCTGTGAGATTTTGTAAATAAATAAGAACCCAACATAGAATCTTGGAAAATTCCTATTATTGGTGCATTAGCAGAAGGACTCACCAATTGATATGGAATAGCCGCCAAATGTCGAAGTTCTGTTTCTGCCAAGATATTTTGTGGCATGTGCATATTCATTTCATCGCCATCGAACTTTTTGACTACATAAATGAAGTCAAGTTCCCCTAAAGGTTTCCCAGTAGGAAGGACTGTATCTTAAGCAAACTCAAGTTGATTAGACCTTCATCATTCACCCATACCCGTTCAGTCTCTGAACGCCTATCATATCCTATCAAAACGGACTTAGATAGTAACGCTGCTGATTATCCAATCCTTAACATTATGACCGTTGGGTTCGGTAATTAACCGAGTTCCCCTTATAACGTTTCCATTACAGGGTGGTAGTTAAGGCTCTAAGGACGTTCCAGCATCAAGGTATGTCGCATATAAATTTTTAAATTTTTCAGGCATGTTTATTTTTTTGTGTGTGTGATACTCTTCTAATCTCTTTAAATGTTTTTGTATTTGTGTAGTATCAATACGATTATTTTTTTTTAAATTTTCTTTAGCAGAAAGAGGCATCGTATTCCTCCAATTAAAAGCAAGCAATTGTTCTTCTTCATTTGATAAATCAAATTGTGATAGAGCTATGACATGGTCAATATGCCAAACTGAACCATAATTATCTAAATTATAATCACTATTATAAGTCATTATCCAATACAAATAATCATCGGTAGAAGTTCCTAAATATTCAATATGGCTTTTAGCTTTATGAACTTTCAAACAATTATATATTCTGGTTCTTACATATCGTTTGAATTTTTCTTTAGGTTCATCTCTTTCACAGTCACGGCATTTTTTGCGATTCCATCTAAATCTATCCTTATGTTTTATCTCAAAACAGTATCTACAAGTGATATTATCAATTCCTATTTCTTCTTGTTCAGATTTCAATTGTTGATGTTTTATAGCTTGTTTTTTCTGTTTGAAAGCAATTGCACTATCTATACAACTTTGACGAAGTGATTCATTAGTTTTATACATTTCTCTTCGCTTATTATTTGCACAAACTTTACAATAACCTTGTCTATATTTGCCTTTTTTACGAAATTCACTTTCTGCTTTTTCTATTAAACAATCAATACATTTTTTTAATTTGACGTTTTCAAGTTTTGTATCACACATTTATTATATTAATAATATTTTTATTTATATTTTTTTGCCTATTTATTAATTTATACACTAGGGAGTAGCACCCTTTTAAGGCTCCCTGTTGCCGACCTCGATTAGCGAAGTTGATCGGCGTTGTAAGGCTTTGTTACTCCTACATTAATTCTAAATGTATCTCCCTTTTTCATAATCTTTACAATATGACACATCATAGACATCCTATGTAAAGATGGCTGTCTATTAAATAGTACTGCGTCACCATCCATCATATGTCTTTCAACTATATCTCCATTTTCCAACACAATTGAATTGCGGTCGATATAACGAAGAGAAATTGATTCACCATTTTTACGTTTCAATATTTTTGCACCAGGATATTCATCTGGACCATTCTGTATGAGTGTCATTAAATAATCACGATTGCGATCATTTACAACTACTGGTTTCGTTAGATTTTTGGCTATTTTCAAAGGAACACCTAATTGTCTAATTGATAAATTGGCATCAGCACCAATCACCGAACGAGCCGATTGATCAACACGTTTTCCTTCTAAATTACCACGAATACGACCCGTCTTTGAATTCAATCTATTTTGAATACAATTTAATGGACGACCAGAACGTTGTGCCATAGGCGCTGCACCTTTTACTTTATTATTGTATAACATAGCAGTCAAATATTGTAAAACCATAGTCTGATTATCTATTATATTTTGATTCGCATTATTTTGAATTTTATCCAACAACTCAGAATTGGTTTTTACGATATTACTATAAATGTGAGAAAGATCATCTTCAGAACGATGTTGTGCATCATGCTTTACTGATGGTCGAACCGCTGGAGGAGCAACTGGTAATACTTGACATATCATCCATTCTGGTCTAGAATAAATTGGACTTAATCCCATAAAGTGAATGTCCTCGTCCGAAATACGACGAAATATTTTCAACAACATTTCTGGTGTTAGACGAATTACTATATCACTACGATCATCTTGATCTGGATCATTTGAACGTCCCATATTCTTCCAAGTTGCTTGAATTTTATCAAATGATTCTGAACTAATATTATCCGCTTGTTTACATCCACAACCATTCTCAGTTGATTCACCACAACGCTTTATTTTTGCAGCTAAATTTGTTACATATTCCCATCTTTCATGTGATGATCTTTCTAATATATGTTTATGTTGGTCTTTATTTAATAATAATTTACTACATTTATAACAAACCGATTTTGCCACTTTTATAATTTCCTTCATATGTTGAACAAATAGTACTGGACGAGCCAATTCAATATGACCAAAATATCCAGGACAAGTTATATATGAATGTCCATCTGTTGGACACACAAAACCTTTTTCTAATAAACCCATACGCGGATCAAATAATCCTCCAACTACTGGTTTTCCATTTATATATGTATCACGTGTTGTTATTTGAACTACGGAATTTTTTCTTATTTCATCTGGAGACATAATACTAAATTGAATACCAATAATTCTTGATGGGTGTTTATTAAATTCATTACGTGACATATTACTCAAACACTATATATTATATGTATTATATTTTTAAATGATTTCAAATCAATTTTTTAATTTCATTTATAATATTATTTTACTACATATATTATTTCAAAAAATTGATTCATTTTTTTATAAAATATATTAAACATATAATCATACACTATTGTATTACTAATTATGCCGAGAACTATTAAAGATACTAAACAAAGTAGATTGAAGAATAACAAAGATGATGATTCTTCATCTGAAGAAGACATTTGGGAAACTGAAACTGAGGTAAGTAGTGAAGAATCTGAATATGATAGTGAAAGTGATGAAAGTAGTGAAGAATCTGAATCCGAATCCGAATCCGAATCTGAATCCGAATCTGAATCTGAATCTGAATCTGAAAAAAAATCTAAGAAAAACTCTAAGTCAACAAAACATAAACGTATTATTGTTAGTGACGAAGATGAAGATGATGAAGATGATGAAGATGATGAAGATTATATTGGAAATGATGAAGATGAAGAAAATGCAGAAGTTAATAAAAAAGAATACATGAAATTTCTGTATGAATTATTTCCATCAAGATATTCAAAAGAAAAGGCTGAAAAAGCTGAACAATCTAATAAAAAGTTATCTACTAAAAAATCTAAAAACGAAGATTCAGATAATGAAGAAAAACATAAAAAGAGTGAAAAGAAATCAAAAAAGTATAAAAAATCAAAATCAACAAATAAACCAAAATCAAAGAAAAAATCCAAACATCAATCTGATAGTGAAGATGGTTCCGATGCGGATGATGAAATAACTATTGAAAATTCTGAAGAAACAAGTGAAAATTCTGAAGAAACAATAGATAAGAAGAAAAAGTCCAAAAAGAAACAAGAAAGTGATGATAATCAAATAAGTATTGTGTTATCATTAGAGAATGATAATGGTATTTTAGAGGATATTGATTTTGAGGAAGATGATGATGATGATGAAGACGAAGAATGTGATACTGATGATGAAGAGACATTTATGAAAGGTCAATATGAAAAAGTAGAAGACTCAGTTTCCAAGAAAAAGAAAAAGAAAAACAAGAAAAATAAGGAAACATCAGATGAAGAGTGTATAATTAATCCTAATGTTGAATCAGAATATATGGAACTATTGACTATGAAAAAGGATTTGACTAAGAAGTTACATAAAAATCCAAAATCAAAATTTCTATTGAATGCTTTGAAAAACTGTAAAAAGGAAATTGGAAAACTTATCAAAGACTCTCGAAAGAACAATACCAAAGAATTTAGAAAATTAGTAACCAGTGATAATCGTACCAAAATGTCTGAAATAAACTATTTCAAAAAGAAACTTTCTAATTCTGAACAAGTGAAGATTATGAAAGATCTTAAAGAAATTAATAAGTCTATAAAGACTGATAAACCATACAGATTATTACTATTAGAGTCTCCTATTCCTCCTATGTTAAAAGCACAAGCTATGGAAAAATTAAATGTGTTAAAAACTATGGAACCCGGTGAATCTGAATATTATAAAATAAAACACTGGATTGATACATTCATGAAAATACCTTTTTGTAAATATAATAATCTAGAAGTTAATATTAAAGATGGTATTGAGACTTCTCATAATTTCATGGTAAATGCCAAACAAAAACTCGATAATTGTGTTTATGGTTTAGATGATGCTAAATTACAAATTATGCAAATGATTGGTCAATGGATAACAAATCCAAATGCTATGGGAACAGCTATTGCTATAAAAGGACCTCCCGGAACAGGTAAAACTACATTAGTTAAAGAAGGAATCAGTGAAATTTTAGGTAGAGAATTTTCGTTCATACCTTTAGGTGGAACCGGTGATGCTAGTTTCTTAGAAGGTCATTCATATACATATGAAGGTAGTACTCATGGTAAAATTGTGCAAATATTGATTAATAGTAAGTGTATGAATCCTGTTATATATTTCGATGAATTGGATAAAATTAGTGATACTCCAAAAGGTGAAGAAATTACTGGAATTTTAACACATTTAACGGATACTACACAAAATTCACAATTTCATGACAAATACTTTTCAGATGTAGACTTTGATTTATCCAAGTGTTTATTCATATTTAGTTATAATGATGAATCACGTGTAAATCCAGTATTGAAAGATCGTATGTATCGTATTCAAACAAAAGGATATGATGCAAAGGAAAAATTAGTTATTGCACGAAAATATATGTTACCAAAAATACGCGAACAAGTTAATTTTACACAAGAAGATGTAGTTATTTCAGATGAAATCATACAATATATTATTTCAAATGAAATTTGGACTCAAAAAGAACAAGGTGTAAGAAATATGAAAAGATGTTTGGAAATTATTCATACAAAATTGAATTTGTATAGATTAGTTAAGCCTGGTAAAGATAATATATTTGCTAAAGATATTGGATTTGATGTATCATTCCCATTTGTTGTTGAAAAACAACACGTAGATAAACTCATTAAAAATGAGGAAAAACAATCACAAAGTCTATTATCTATGTATATTTAAAAAAGTATCTTCGATTTAAAAGTAGCTAGAGTTTAGGTATAAAACTTTATTTTTTTTTATAAATTACATAAAAACTAATTTATAAAATATTTATAGTTATGGACGATATTTATTGTATAACACAAGCAAAAGATATATTATTACGACTATCTAATGAAAATATGAATTCAGATTATACATATATTTTAGAAACAATCGATAAATATTTAATTGAGAATTGTAATCATAATATTGTAGTTGATTATATTGATATAACTCCTGAAAGAAGTCAAGTAATTCGATATTGTTCTAAGTGTATGATTACTTTTGAACCAGGATCTTTGGATGAAGATGGTAATGTAAAAAATTAAACAGACGAACCAGCAACATCTGAAGGGATATTTGAAGAATTATTTCCACGTGTATTCAATTGTTGAATCATATTTTGATCGAGACAAAGTGGTCCACGAGAATTGTAATATCCAACTCCTTTGCAATTTAGATCTCCTTTAGCATCTGAATAAATATCGACTTTTTGAGAAGGTGCTGAAGGATCACAAAATACACCACAACCGTTAAAACCACTAACTTTTTTACATTTACTTGCGTCTTTTTCAATTGAATGATTTAATTTAGTATCATCTTTTGCACTATGAGCTTCCAAAGTGGAATATGCCAAAGTATTAAATCCTTCAACATTAGAAAATTGTAAAGAAGATGATTTACCAGAATAAGGACTAACATTGTATGATCCGAATCCTGTACACAAAAATAGGATTACAAGAACCAACAAAATTACTATGATCATTTCACCTTTCATGGTTTATATAAAGAATAATCAGAAAAAAACTTCTAAATAATATGTTTGAGATAAATATATATAAAGTTTTTTGTTTTGGTATATGTATATCCAAACAAGAATACATAATGTCTAAATTAACTCCCGAAGAAAGCTTGGATCTTAAAAATCTCATAAATAACTCAGACTGTGAAGATAATACTGAAAATATAAGAAAGGTAAAACATAGTTTTAAAATAAGGGATGATATTAGAAAAATAGAATTATTAAAATTAGAAAAAGCCACTTTATATCAAAGTGAACCTGAAACATTTAGAGAACTTGCTTCTAATCATGCATCATTTTTATTTACTAATTATAGTGATATTTTCAATAGAATTTTGAAAGATGAATTAAACTTGGATATCATGGGAGGATTATTAGGTGTTTTGAATATGATTGAAGAAGGAAAAGTCGACCAACATGAAGGTTCAGTTATGGTTGGAAAATTATTGAAAGAATTATATGTTGATTCTGCTTTAAAAAGATCAGAAAAATTAGATAAAGAACATCAAACAGATGTTGTTGAAAAAAAAGAAATCGTAAATAAAATCAGTTGGGAAGAATGGAAAAAAAACAAACAATCAAAATAAATTTTTAAAAAATATAAAGATTTATAATTATAATATGTATATTTTAGATGCCACATTTAAAACTTGCTGTAGATAAAACTGATCCAGAGTTAGTTGAATTATATAAAACTCAAATAGAAAAACATAATAAGTCTTTGTTGGAAGATCCATTTCCAAATTCTGGATTTGATCTATATGTACCTAAAGAAACCGTTATTTCAACTACTATTTTATCTACTATGATTCCTTTGAATGTGAAATGTGAAATGCAAAATAATGATGGAAAAACTACTGGATTTTACATGTATCCACGTTCGAGTATGTCAAAAACACCTTTTATTCTTTCTAATCATACAGGAATTATTGATTCAGGATATAGAGGTACATTAATGGGAGCATTTAGAACATTAGAAGTTCAACAAACAACTATTTCTACTGTTGAAAAACATACGCGACTGTTACAAATATGTGATCCAACACTTCAACCGTTTACTGTTGAATTGGTAAATGAAAGTGATCTATCAAGTACAACACGTGGATCGGGTGGATTTGGATCTACTGGAAAATAATTATTTATTTCTTATCAAATATATGAAATAAATATAATAGACTTATTCAATCTTTTTGTACGAAGATTTTACGCCTGGATGTTTCAAAGCTTCTCTATAATTGATTCCTTGTTGCTTGGCAAAGTTCTTAACATGAGTAATCCAAGGATTAGCAGGCTTCTTTCCCTTAGTCTTTTTCTTTCCCTTTTTACCTCCAAGTTGGTTCTTGGTAGATTTTCTCTTAAATGTTCTATTTGCCATATTTATATATTATGTTGAGAAATATTTCTAAATGTTATTATTTTTGAAGGGATAATATTATTTCTTCTTCGATTGACAATTTTTGAAATATAATGCAATCATCGTAATGAATTGTAAAAAATTGGTTTCTTGAGTTTTTGCATAAAATATTTACAGTTTCTCCAATCTTGGAATTTTGGAAAAATGCACCATTTGTCAAATTTATCTTTGAGTCACCTAAACTAATCCATCTAATATATAATCCTGGTCGTAAATCACATAAATTATCTACATATCGATAACCTTTTAATTTTTCAAAATATTGTTTTACCGTATCTTCTTCTATATTTTCTACATCACTCAATACATCATATATTGTTTTACTAACTGACTCTAAAGTTTCATTTTTTAAATAAGCGTTTTGTCTTTCATCCACTTTAGAGATTATTTCATTCACGTCAATCTGTGATAATAATTTTGGATCTTTTAGTGCTTCTTCATAAATTTCTTGTACATTCATTATCTACTATAGTGTTTGAACTTTTATATCTTTAAATTTAAATAATATAAGAATAATACACATACAATTCTTAATGACAGTTATATGCAAAATAAACCAACACATATAATTAATAATAAATATGAAATTAAAAAACTCATTAAATCTGGAAACTTCGGTTACATTTATAAAGGGATAAAAATAAGAAACGAAGAAGAAATTGCCATTAAAATTGATAAACCTAACATAATATCATTAAAACACGAAACGCGTATTTTACAATACTTATATTCTTCAAATATTCAAAATATTCCACCAGTATATTGGTTTGGTAAACTACAAGATTCATATTGTTTAGTTATTCCATTTTATCAAGTAAATTTGTATGAATACATCACAAAGAAAAATATTACAATAAAACAATTGAATATTATATTGTGGAAATTATTAGAAATATTTGAAAGTATACATAAAAAATTTGTTGTTCATAGAGATATTAAACCTCAAAATTTTATGGTACAAAATGGAGAAATCATTTTAATCGATTTTGGTTTAGCTACTTTTTTTGTAAATGAAGATTGTACATTACATTTAAATAATGAAGAATCTACTACTATTATTGGAACTCCTAAATATACTAGTATTAATATTCATAAAGGTTCTAAGTATTCCAGAAGAGATGATCTCATATCTTTAGGATATTTATACTTGTATTTACTCAAACAAAATTGTTTATGGGAACCTAACTTCATTAACTATAATGAACAACATTTTGATATTATTCATATTATGCATCCTCATAATCAAAATAGGATGAATAATAAAAACTTAAAAACATTATTAAATATTTGTAGTATAAATCATACAGAACCTATAGCTAAATATTTACATATATGTTATGAATTAAATTATCAAGAAAAACCAGATTATGAAACTCTTAGAGAATTGTTTTACGAACAACTATAACCTGATGTAAATTTATCTTCATATTGGCTCTTAAATGCATTATATAAATCTTCAAATGAAGGCTTTTCTAATGCTGCATTATTTGAAAACACTTTAGGATTATCAATAGCTAATGTTATCTTATTTGATAAGTTTGTATCTTCTTGATTTTCTGAAGATATCATCTTAGAAAGATCCATTAAAAAACTACTCAATATTGTTAAACGATTTGAATAATGTGTATTCATTAAACTTAGTAGTCCTTTATTATCAATTGATTCCTTCTTTTCTGAATAAACCTTGTATACACGCTTCATCTTTTCTGTGTATGAAATATTATCTACATTTATCTGTTCCATTATTTCACTGTCTACTGAAGAATCTGATGCTGATAATCCTAAATTTAATAAATATGTATTATCCTTCAACATATATGGAGACAAATTTGGAGTATTTCCGGTTGGTGTATTTCCTGTTATATGAAAATTACATAAAGCTTCTACCAGTTCCACATATTTACGAAACTCACAATTTACTTTATCTACCTTACTTTCCTCCAACAAACCTTCTTGTAAAACAGGACGAATATTCATCATTAAAGAAAATATTAAAGAAATTATTATCACACATAACAATAAAATTATAGACAACCATTTACTATTTGATAATCCTAAAAACTTTGCCATTATATATTTAACAATACATTTTTTAACCAACGGTATCTTCGATTTACACCAACATTTATATATTTTTTCATAAACAATATAAAAGTATTTACTGATATTTATCATAGTCAATACTATGAGCGAAAGTACGGTTAAGACACAAGGACAAGTAAAGTGGTTCAACAATAAATCCGGATATGGATTTATTTCTGTTAAGATTGGTGATGAAACAAAAGATATTTTTGCTCATTATTCTAATATTACTTTAAATGATTCACAATATAAATATCTTACACAAGGTGAATATGTAGAATTTGAAATGGCTAAGCTTGAAGAAAAGAAAGAAGGAAGTGATCATGAGTTCCAAGCCATTAATATTACTGGTATTGATGGGGGCCCAATTATGTGTGAAATTAGACGTCAAAATAGAGAGTCTAGAGGACCACCTTCTGAAAGAACTTCTGAATACAAACCTAGACCAAGAAGACAAAGAAGAGAAACCGATGATGAAGGGTTTAATACCGTTAGAAGAAGTGTTTCCAGAAGATAAATAATATATTTACATTTTTTTAATAAACAACACAAAAAATTATGATTCTATTATAAGTATAAAAAACTTATAATAAAATGATCTCTATCGATAAATTTATTTCTTTTTTTATAAATAAAAATTCGATCACCTTTTATGACTTTAAATCTAAATACAAAGTTAGAACATCCAGCGGAAAAATAGTTGACTTAAATACATATATTAAGGAACGTTCTATTAATATTAAAGATTTGAAACATTTGTATGATCATTTGGAGAACCATGAAATGTATTTACGTCGATTTTATAACAAATCTTTGAATCCAACACCCATACATCAACTGTCTCAAACAAATCATATGAAACAAACCGAACTTAATAATAATTCACTTGTACAATACAAAAATATTATTAGAAATATGCACTACCTTGATATTTTGCAAAATACACAGTCAGGGTTTGATATACCTACTTTTCTCAGTGTTCTAAAAGATCTATATAATAATGAAACTATCGATTATAAACTTCTAACACCAAGTGCTTTGTTCTATATCAAACAAAATAGAATTGGAAGTGTCTTTTCTACTTTCTATTTTCGTGCCTCAATATTAAATCCTTATTTAGTATATTCTTTAAATAAATCTTTATTAAAAGGGACTAAAATTTTTACACCAACACTCGGGTGGTCTTCTTATTGTTATGGATTCTTAGAATGCGACGAAGTAGTAGAATATGTAGGAACCGATGTTATTAAATCCGTGTGTGAAAAAACACGAGAATTTGCTAGAAAATCATACAAAAATAAAGATGTTCGGATTTATTGCCATCCATCAGAAGACCTTTTTCACAACAAAACTTTTTTAAGAAAATATTTAGAACACTTCGATGTTGTTTTCTTTAGTCCTCCATATTATGAACTTGAAAAATACCCCGGAAAAGATCAAAGCACCAATCGATACAAAAATTATAATGAATGGTTACATGGATACTGGTTAAACACCATTCAATTATGTTATGCCGTTCTCAAAAAAGGAGGAAAGTTATGCTACATCTTGTCCGATTACGGAAGTTATCAAACAGGAAAATATTATAGTCTTGTAGAAGATATGAATACCATAACGTCTACTTTTTTTGATAAAAAGAAAATATTACCCATGCATAATAAAAATGCACATATGACTAAACATAGAACCACAGATGAAAAAATTATTGTTTTTATTAAAACATAATATCATACAACTTCTAATATGGTTCAGCACTTATATCACCCAAAGTGGCACGCCGAGGAAAAGTCATACGATCTTCGTATAATGTTTCAGGTGTTGCATTTATTGCATTTATTGCACCTTCCAAATGACGAGTAAACGCAGATTGGATATCTGCACAAGCATTATGAATAACTGCTAGTACTATAGGACTTTGTCCAGCATTATTAACTATATTCACATTTGCTCCAAGATTTCTAAGTAATATAATAATTTTACACACTAAATCAATCTTTTCTTGACTCGTACACTCATAATCTACAAAATCTGTATCATTTGCTATCATATGTAAAACTGTATTTCCAATATTATTTTTATGATTAACATCAATACCTTTATCTATTAATAATTTTATAATATCTAAATCTTTTTTATCGAGATGAACAGCAAATCTATACATATAGTGTAAAACTGTATCTCCACTTTTACCTACGTAGTTTACAATACCTATTGTCTCGTCGTGATCTTCAATCATTTGTTTTATTTTTTCTATATCTTTACGTAATGACACTTCACTAATAAAATCACTAATTACCTTTAAATCATCTTTTGGACCACCTGCTACCAGTCTTGGTCTTTCTGGTAATAATTTAAATTTATAACTTCCATATTGTGACTTACTAAAATACACATGATTGTCTCCACGTTGAAAGATCAAAGTTTGTTGAGTAACACTGGACAAAACTCCAATATACTTTAAATTTTGGTGTATCGAAACACTTCCTGATGGGGAAATCATATGGAATTTTTTACCAATATAATTACAATTATTTTGACGTAGTACACATGAATCAGCATTATCATTAAATAGATCATCAAACGTAAAAGTATCTTTGTTTTCTTCATCACCACCTCTTTTTTTCTTTGTTCTTTTTCTTTTACCTCCATTTCTTTGTCTAAACGGACCTTGAGCGATGGATGATTGTTGTTGTTTTCTCACATACATACATTTATCATCTCTCAAGTTGAAGTGTATCCTTAAAT
>CEVX01043370.1_pt1 | contig 21336 bp, 15 predicted proteins | sample 356561 | NCBI WGS metagenome assembly CEVX01 (sample SAMEA2623886, study PRJEB7988) | marine metagenome | biome: marine biome (ENVO:00000447); feature: surface water layer (ENVO:00002042); material: "saline water (ENVO:00002010), including plankton (ENVO:xxxxxxxx)" | depth 5 m | reverse complement strand
GCTGCAGTAAACAAATTTAAGCTTTTCTCTAGATCTGCAATCGGAGTTAGAAAATCAGACACTAAAACGATCATACCCCGCTTGCCAACAAGAGATGCCAATTTATTCAATGCTTGGCACAAGTCAGTCACCTGACCAACTGGTTGCGTCTCCAGCCGGCCTAAAATAGTATTTAGCTGATCCTGTCGGTAACGAGGAGGAATAAATTCTCGAACATCACGATCAAACGTTGCCAATCCAACAGCATCTCTTTGCTGCAATAAAAACCAAGTTAAAGATGCAGCAAGGGTTCGGCCATAATCGCTCTTTTTAACACCGGAATCATCGCCGCCAAACTCCATAGATTTAGAAAAATCAACCATGAATGTGCAGCGTAAATTGGTTTCATCTTCAAACTTTTTAATAAATTCACGATCGTTTCGAGCCATCACTTTCCAGTCTAAAAAACGAACATCGTCACCTTGTGAATACTGACGATACTCCGTAAACTCGGTGGAGAATCCATTTCGAGGACTACGATGCAGTCCACTCATAAACCCTTCAACAACAGCACGCGCTCGAAGCGAAAGGCTTTTGATTTCCATCAAGGCCCTTGGATCCAGGAAACGGTGTGTTGTATTTGGTCGACTCACGGAACAGGAATAGTTTCAATAATTTTACGAATCACTTGAGCAGTATCAACACCTTCTGCTTCAGCTTTAAAATTTGTCAAAATACGATGACGCAAAACCGGTACTGCGAGAGCTTTAATATCATCCGGAGTTACATGTGAACGCCCTTGCAGTAAAACTCGCGCCTTTGCACAAATGGTTAGCGCCTGACCAGCCCGAAGCCCAGCACCCCAATTGATCCATTCGTTGACAAAGTCCGGTGTTCCTGGCTGATTAGGCCTTGAACTAGCCGCAATTCTCACAGCATATCTTATTACAGAGTCAGCTACTGGGACTTTTCTAACAACATTTTGTATTCGCATTACGTCCTCAGCATTAAAGATAGGACTAGTCTTATAATCAGTACGTCTAGTTGTTTCACTTACAACCTTAACTTCATCCTCTTCCGAGAGATAATCAACAAAAACGTTGAGTAAAAAACGGTCTAATTGTGCTTCAGGCAACGGATAAGTTCCCTCCATTTCGATTGGGTTTTGCGTTGCCAAAACAAAGAAAGGCTTAGGCAATTCACGACTGGATCCTCCAACTGAAACCTGTTTCTCCTGCATAGCTTCAAGCAATGCAGCCTGAGTTTTTGGTGGAGTACGGTTAATTTCATCTGCCAACAAGACATTTGTAAATACCGGACCCTTGACGAAGCGCAACTCTCGCCCATGTTCACCATCGGTAAGAATTTCTGTTCCTGTAATATCTGCAGGCATAAGATCAGGAGTAAACTGAATGCGATTAAAGTCTAAATCAAAAATCCCGGAAATGGCACGAACCATAAGTGTCTTTGCGAGGCCAGGCACACCGGTAATAAGGCAGTTACCACCAGCAAACAAAGTGATAAGTATTTCCTCAACCGCCGACTTCTGACCAATTATTACTCGGCCTAGTTCTTTTTCTATTTTTTCACGGCCAGCAACTAGTTGTTCGACAGCCTGCCGATCTTGTTCGTGTGTATTATCTGTTGTTTCGTTGTCCATTGTTAGTGTGTCATTGAATAAAAAATTATATTAATCCCCATAGGATAAGCTTTTGGTTCAGAAAATTCTTTAAAGTACCATTCTCCAGCTCGACTCTCCTCTTCCCAACCATCTCCAAGATCCGTGTTATGGCAAATAACAACCATTAATCTACCCTCATCATCGTAAACGCCTCTGTAATGAGGTGTCTTAGCATCCCAACGCTCCCATGTAATACCTCGAGAAGCTCCCTGCATTGCAGTTCTTGGATTAGGCACCTGTGGTTTTTGTTTTAAAGGAAATACGCATTGAAATAATTCGTGTTCAATAGGCAACTCCACAATTTCTCGCGTTGGAAAAACCCGACGAAATTGCCGCTCAAAATTCTTCCATTCAGCTTCTCCCCAGAAGTCATCCACCATCAGAAAACCTCCATTCAACAAATACTTGCGCAAGGCTTTAACTTCAGCATCACTAAAGTACAATTCCCCAGGTTCTATAATATAAATGAAAGGGTAATTGAACAATTTGTCCTCATTTAGACTTAGGACTATTCCTTCAGGATCGACCTTTAGTGATGTTAGTTGCTCCAACCGAAACGACATATTTAAATCACTCTCAGGGTAATCCACCGACCACTTACCTCTTCCTCGCCAACCCCTACCCCATGAGTCATACTGAATACGAGCAAATGTGAACATATCGTTAGGCAGCTCTTCGTCTCGATCCCAATTCGGAACTCCAGCTCTGGGATCTCTTTCGCCACGCGACCATTGATGCTGACTCCAGCCAATAATTGTTGTCAAAATAAGAACCCCCAACATCAAAGCACATGACAATAGACGCATGAATCGGCGCTTAGCGGTCATTCAGCTTTGACCTTCTCGGACGGTTTAATTTTAGGTTCATTCAAGCGTACGAGCAAATTCTGAGCAGCTCGGAAACGCGGAGCATCCTCAAGCGCCTGAAGTGCATGACGCTTTGCTTCATCCGGTGAAATATCGACCAATGCAGAGGCCAATCGAAAATGTAAATCGACGGGGTCAGCCGGGTTAAGGAGTAAAAGCCTTTTAAGTGGCCGAACGCTAGCAGCCTTATCTCCCGTTTCTTGAGATTTCAAAGCCATAAAGCGATGAGAAACTGGAGATAAAGGGTTAGCTGAAAAGAAGCGCTTAGCGGAACGTTCAACCGAAGGCCAATCTTTTCGATCAGCATAAATTTTCATTAACCTCTCATATAATTTAGTTGCAGAATCTTCAATGGCTGCCCACTTCTCCAAGACAGATAGTTCATTATCCGCCTGTCCGAGCTCACGATGGGCTAAGCTTAACATTCCATATGGGGAACTCCCGCCTCGTTGGCGCGGATACAACTTAATCGATTTTTCTAATAACGGGATTGCTTCAAGATATTTCTCTTGATCAATCAAATTTACACAAGTTGCATTTAATGCCCAAATATTATTGGGATTCGACTCCAGCCAATCAACGATTGCGTTTTGATCAAGAGGGTTAACCTCAAGGGGATTAGGTTTAGTCAGATCTGCTTCGGCGGCGAAATCTTTTGCTTTTGCAGTTGCATATTCTGTGAATGCTGGCTGCAACTCGTCCAGTTTAGAGGCATGATTTTCTATAGCGATATTAATAAATATTCCATCACCAAGATCTTGCAAAATCTTACTAATACATTCCTCCCCATAATTTTCCACCAGATATTCCACAACCAAAGATGATTGATAATAGGCAAATTGAATATGAGCCGCACTCTTCGGAACAAGAAACGCCATACTTAAACGCTCTATCGGACTCAATTCTCCTCCAAGAATAAATTCCTGATATTCTGGCGTCATTTGCTCTCCCCAAGAGCTGTGCCTTAGCCTTTCCTCGTAAACTGAAATACCTTCACTAAACCAACGCGGCATACGATTTTTTGTCTTTTGCAAAGTTATGACATGGCAATACTCATGCCATAATAACGACTGCCAATTCTGCTGAAAAGCGATAAGAGACTTAGGACTATTTGCAGTAATAACTTTACCAAAGCAAACACCCATATACCCATCGCCACCAGGGATGCCAAAAGTCCGAACTGCAAAATCTTTTTTCTCAGGAAAAATCTCTACAATCACCGGATCCTCAATTCTAGTATTATATTTTTTAGAAAATAAATCTCGAGCCTGAATCAGCAACTCTAAAGCTTCTTCACTATAAAGTGCCGCCTCATCTCTTGTCATCCTTAAGATAAATCCGTCGCGCTTGATATTTACATAATTTTTCAGCGAATCATAAAGAGTTAATAAGTTATATGTTGTCACATCATATCCGTCTTCTTTATGCGCTTCCTCTGCTAATTTCCAGCCTTCATCATCTTGGCCAAGCCTGAGTAAATCCTGAGCCAATTGAGTCTTAGCAAGAACATAGCCCTTATCAAAACCCAAGGCTAATCGCTGATGAAAAGCTCCTTCCTTAAAGAGGTATTTGGAAGAAAGCTTTTTTCCTATTTCGTAATCAACATGCGGATTTGTCTTCCAAAACTTTAATCCATTCTCGCGAGCAGTCTTAGCTTCCTGAGATTTATTCTGAACAGTGTGAATAGAAGCCTGCAAAGCCCAACTTTCAGGATGATGTGGGTTTATTTTAAATATCGCCTTCAGTATTCCATTTGCAGTTTCATACTGCTCGGCATCAGCTTGATTATGAGCCTGTAATAATAAAGACGGAATGTGATCTGGGTTAGAAAACATAGCCTTATGTAAAGGCTCTTCCATTTGGGATGGATCACTTTCTGAATACGCTTTTGCTAAAGCATATAAAAGATCTGCATCTTCTGGATAAATCCCAATGGCTCTCGTCAATGTTTGTCCGGCTAATTTGAAATCTCGCTTAGCCAAAGCCAATTCACCAACTGCTAGCAATGCTTCTCGGTTTTCGGGGTCAGATTTAAGGACACGATCATATAAATTCTCTTTAATTTGTTTTGGGTCAGCAGTAGCTGTTTTTAAAAGTGCTCTTCCAATAAATACAATTGTACTCTCATCACTAACCCCTCGCTGACCTTCTAAAAACTGCATTATAATTTGCAGCATCTGCTTTGACTTATCAGATTCTCCATTAGCCTCGAATGAAAGGTGAAACAACCAAAGAGCCTCAGCATTGTAGCGGTATTTGTAATCTTGAAGCAAAGTTTCAGACAACTTCTTGGCTTGGAGGAGTTGGCCAGTAACCAGATACGATCGAAGTAACAACAATCTCCAACCACTATCAAACTGCTTGTCTTCTATGGCTTTTTCACATGACTCAATTGCTTTAGCATATTCACCAGTAGCGTAAAACTGACGACCCTCCTTCAATGTTACTGCCTCCGTATTGGCTATATGTAAAAACAACAAAGATAAAGTTGCTAAAATCCTTAGAAAATAGGGAGAAATTACCAAGCTATTTATCATACCACCTTCAAACTATCAAAGTTACTAATATGAGTTAAAGATTTCATATTTTAAGAAAAGACATAGTCAGTTTGACAGACTCTTTCTTCAAGAAAATTCAACACATCAGCCAAGCTAATATTAAGCAATTATCAGAAAAGATCTTGATTACTCGGCACTCAAGTGCAGACATTAGCTGTATGGATCAACCGGATCAATTGAGAGAACTTTTCAGAATGCAGAAAGCACTCAATGAACGTATTGGAGTAAGCACAGATGAATTCAACGATGAACAGAAAACTGAGTGGGTACTTAATTACTGTCGTGCAATGTCGCAAGAGTTAGCAGAACTCACCGATAGTGTGCCTTGGAAATGGTGGGCCAAGTACCAAAAACTCGATGAGCAAAATGCCAGAGTAGAGGTTGTAGACCTTTTCCACTTTCTTATCAGCCTAGCGCAAACACTTGGCATGAGTGCCGATGATGTCTTTGAAGCTTATCTGAAAAAAAATGAAGTAAATTTCCAGCGACAGGAAAGCGGCTATACAAAAAAAGACGAGGACGACTCACGCCATATCTAAACAAATAAAATGAGGAGCCCGAGTGATCGCTTAGCTAAGACATTAATCTCTGAAGAAAAGCTTCAGGAGCGTGTTGCCGAACTAGCTGACCAAATCAATTCTGACTTCAAAAACAGTAATCTAATTGTTGTTGGGCTTCTCACTGGAACAATTATTTTCCTAGCAGATCTTGTCAGGAAGATTGATCTTCCTTTGCGCTTGGATTTTATCGGTGTATCAAGTTATCGAAATAATACCGAATCATCAAAACTTGTATTCACCAAGGAACTAAATATTGACGTCAAAGACCAAGACGTACTAATTGTCGACGATATCCTCGATACCGGAAAAACACTAAAATCGGTAATTGATAAAATCAATACTATGCATCCGCGCAAAATAAGCACCTGTGTTTTGCTATCAAAAAAGGCTCGCCGTGAATACATTACTCCAGCTGATTATGTTGGCTTTGAAATTCCTAACGAATTTGCAGTAGGCTATGGCCTCGACTATGCTGAGCATTATCGAAACTTGCCATTCATTGGAGCTTTAAATAATTAGTGAAAAATGCAGAAAATAAATCTTATCAGATATTCAAAGCTGCTCATTCCAACATTTATTCTATGAAAATCAAAGTGCGTTTCTGGTCTTATTTTTCCGATTTAACCGGTTGCAAACAAACCAGCATTGAAGTCGATCAAGGGATAACTTTAGGGCAATTACACGAGAAGGTTTGCGACAAGTTTTTGGAACTCAAAGCCGCCAAGAATAGCACCCTTAAGGTCGTGAATGTCGATTATCAAGATAGTAATTTCGTTTTATCCGATGGTGATGAAGTATCACTCTTTCCACCAGTACAAGGCGGTTAATGAAAATTGAATTAAACATATCCACTGAACTAATAAACGAAATAGCCTTATGTAAACACCAAACGATAAGTGAAAAGGCAGGCGCAGTAGTTACATTTTCTGGTATTGTTCGCGCCCAAGAAGGCGAATCTCAGATCTCAGCAATTAACTATGAATCATTTGATGAAATGGCAGAACACCAATTCAAACTAATCTTTTCGGAGATTAATGAACGTTGGCCTATCGAATCCATTCGTTTAATTCATCGCATAGGAATCGTCAAAGTTAATGAAGCTTCACTTTGGGTCGAAGTTATTTCCTGCCATCGGAAAGAAGCATTTGCTGCTTGCCAATACTTGATAAACGAAATGAAAAGTCGCGTGCCGATATGGAAAAAAATAATCAATAAGTGATTTAATTTTTCAGAATCATGAATCAGAATTTTCAATCTTTTCCACTTGAGCCTTAAGCCAACCAAGCGCCTGTGTTCGACTAGTAATCTCTCCTTCAAGTTGACGATCTCTTGCCTTTTTTAACAAATGACCAAAATCAGGCCCAGGAAGTTGACCAAGGGTGATCAAGTCATCTCCATTAATAAATGATTCCTTTAATTCCGGCTTTCTTTCAAAGGCTTGAAGTTGATCTTGGAGATAAATAAAATTGTCTAATTTACCAGAGGAGCAAATACAATCAATCCGATGCAATTCCAACTCTGTCATAAAATGAGGCCGTAGAAACAGCTTTCGAAGAGATGCTGTTCGCAGCTTTTTCACATCATGTAATTGCATATGGTGTCGCACACAAGTGGCCACAGCATCGATATCATTATTTGGGAAACGCAATCTTTTCAAAACTCTACGAGAAATATCCTCTCCTTTTTTCTCATGACCAAAGAAATGGATTTGCCCATTCTCATCTCGACTGAATGTCTCTGGCTTTGCGATATCGTGCATTAATACAGACCAAATTAATTCTGTACCAGCTTCAGTCGTTAACTTACTAAGCATAAGCCTAACATGCTCAAAAACATCACCTTCAGGGTGATGCGCAGACGACTGTTCGCAACCGATCAACTCCTCCAACTCAGGAAGAACTTTAGCCAGCAATCCACTTTTGTGTAACAAATCTAATCCACGATCAGCATAAGAGGGTTTAAAAATTTTTAATAATTCGTCACGAATACGCTCTGCACTAACATCCAAAATAAGAGAACAGTTTTCTCGAATTGCGTTAAATGTTTTAGACTCAATCTTAAATCCAAGTTGTGCAGCAAAGCGTACGGCACGCAACATTCTCAAGCGGTCCTCACAAAACCGCTCCACTGGATTCCCAATTGTCCGAATACATTTTAATTTAAGGTCGTTCTTACCATCCACCCAATCATGCAATTTTTCAGCTATAGGATCATAAAATAAGCCATTAATTGTGAAATCACGCCGTAATGCATCTTCACGAGCATCGGCAAAACTTACACTATTAGGATGTCGGCCATCAGAATAATCTGCCTCAGCTCTAAATGTAGCTACCTGATATTCATGGCCAGAATCTAAAACAATAATAACCCCAAACTTCTTTCCAACTGGAATAGTTTTACTAAACAAATGTTCTACGTCTTTAGGCTTAGCATCAGTCGCAATGTCATAATCCTGTGGTATAAGACTAAGCTGCTCATCCCGAACTGATCCTCCAACAAAAAACGCTTCAAAACCAGCATCGACAAGACGCTTTACCAGACTGATCGCTCCATTGCGAAGAGACATCAACTGATGATTAAGAGAATCAGGCATGAATCAATATGAATATCCGCTGCGTACTTTTCAATGAAATCACAATTGAAACAAGTCTCAGAAAAGCAAAAAAATAAATACCTTAATTAATTTTCTTAATTCTTTCACGCTGTACTATCCTCGTTTAGTCTTTCTTCGGTGTCTTTAGACAATAAAAATTCAGAACTTAAATTACGCGGTATTCCCGTTTCTGAAGGCGTATCCCGAGGTCGAGTTGTAGTTTTAAATCGTCATCGAATCGTTCCAGCTAAAACTAGTTTTGAAACACTCAACCCAGAAGCTGAAGAGGCCCGATTCCTAGCAGCACTGGACAAAACACGTCAACAGATACTAGAAATACAAAAAAGGCTTCATGATAAAATTGGTGCGAAGCAATCTTTAATTTTTGATGCACATCTTTTAGTGCTAGAAGATCCTGCAGTTTTAGAAGAAGTAAACCGAAAAATTCGAGAAGAAAAACTTTCTTCCGAATACGCTTTGTATAATGCCACAGAGAAATATGCTGAAGCATTGAGCGCAGTTGATGATTCGTATTTAAGTGAGAGGGCTGCTGATATTCGAGATGTTATTCAAAGAGTGTTAGGAAATTTAACAGGCCAATCAAAACAGTACGGGCTCAAGGATCTCACTGAACCATGTATTATAGTGGCAAATGACCTAACCCCGTCCGACACAGCAAATTTAGACTCAGAAAAAGTATTAGGATTCATTACAGAAATTGGCAGCAAAACTTCTCATACAGCAATCTTAGCTCGATCACTTCAAATCCCAGCAGTGCTTGGCCTTGGTAAAGACATCCATGAATTAAAAGCAGGGCAATCCATTCTACTCGACGGTTTTAACGGCTTCGTTGTCATTTCCCCTTCCGATCAGCTACTCTTCGAATATGGACAGCTTGTAAAACGCCAAAATACAATCGAGACGAGTCTACAAAAAATAAGGACTGAGCCAGCAAAAACTCTAGACAACCATTCAATAACTCTCTCAGCCAACATTGAACGAGCCACGGATGTTCAAGCTGTTTTAAAAAGTGGAGCGACTGGTGTTGGACTCTTTCGAACAGAATTTCTGTTTATTAATCGGACAGATTTACCAGATGAAGAGGAACAGTTTCAGTCTTATAAAAAAGTATCTGAGGCACTAAATCCAGAACCAGTAATTATTCGTACGCTCGACCTTGGTGGAGATAAACTTTTATCGCATGTCAATGTATCTGCAGAGATGAATCCGTTTCTTGGCTGGAGAGCTATAAGACTTTGCCTTCAAGAAAAAGACCTTTTCCGAACTCAATTACGAGCTATCCTTAGAGCAAGTGCATTTGGAAATCTAAAAATCATGTACCCCATGATCTCTGGAATAGACGAATTGGATGAAGCTAATAATCTTCTAGAAGAATGCCAACAAGAGCTAAGGGTTAAAGGAGAGAAATTTTCTGAAAAAATTGAGATTGGAGTAATGATAGAGACTCCATCAGCTGCAATGATTTCCGATAAACTCGCAAAGCGAGTTCATTTTTTTAGCATAGGCACCAACGACTTGATTCAATATGCGCTAGCAGTTGACAGACTAAATGAAAAAATTGCTCATCTTTACGAACCAACTCACCCGGGCATTTTAAGACTTATTAAAACCACAGTAGATGCTGGTAAAGAGAATGGTATATGGACAGGTGTTTGTGGGGAAATGGCAAGCGACTTATCAATGGTCCCGCTTCTCATTGGGCTAGGAGTAGAAGAATTGAGCGTGGCCTCATCAATGGTTCCCAGAGTAAAAATGTTGATACGCAACATTAATGTGACACAGGCTAAAGAACTGGCAGATTTTGCTTTGAGTAGTGATTCTCCTAAGGAAATACTTAGACGAGCTAAAAAATTGTCAAGGGAAGCAGTTCCAAATTTTTTCGAAACCAAAGAGGACTAAATAATTTTCAAGGCTTCCACGACTTAAACTCTGGCAATAATCTTATCTCTGCAAAGCGGGGATCATCCTGCACTCTCTCGTACAAATTATCAGCAGCTGCATTAGAAGAACGGCGACTTTTATCAAGCGACAACGCTTTTATTAAAGTATTCCAAGCCTCTTGAATGTTAGTTCCATTAGAAGCCTGAACTCCGGCTAGATCATACCAACTTTCTGGACTCTCAGGCATTTTTTGGGTAAGCCTAACTAAAGCTACTTCAAGACTTTTCGAATCACCAAGCTGGTTAAAAAACTCCGCTGCCATCAAAAGGTTGGTCATATTGATTTTTGGTTGTCCTATTGTCTTTAGCAATACATTCACTCCCTTTTGCTTCTGACCAAGTTGCACCTGAACAGTAGCAAGCCGAAGTGCTAGATCGAATTTGCTTGGCTCTTTCTCAAATTCCGCCTCAAGTTTTTGGAGCTCAGCAACTGCAACCCCGTTCTGCTCATTAGCTTTGTCTACTTTTCCAAGTGCATTGTATATTGAGGCAACTGTGAATCGTATACCGATCTCAAGATCAGATTGCAGCAAAAGTGAATCAACTAATTTTAATGCCTGCGCATTTTGCTTGAGGCGAATATAAATCGACGCCAACTCAAGTGTCACCTTGGGATCATTGGGATCAATCTGATGCCGCTGTTTCAAAACAACCAATTGCTGTTGGATTTTTTGAATTTCCTGATCATTCAAGTTAAGGCCGTTGCGTTGAGGCGTGACTGATGGTGCTAATGAGGCAGATTGGTCCTTATTCATAACCTCCTGCAGATTCTGACTCATGGCTTCGATTAAATTAAGTAATGCCGGGCTATTTGATATGAGTTTTTTTAGAATTGGGTCATCAAATTCAAATAACTTTGTTGCACTCATGAACTGTAACAAACCACCAAGCAATCTATTTAATATTGGGCTTCCAGGATCAAACTGTTCATAGGTATATATTAGATGAAACAAGTCATCTCGCCGCAAGATAGCCGTGGCTTTGTCTCCTTGCTCAAATTTTTCATAACCTAATTGTAATTTTAACTGCGCAAGGTGTGAGATCACCTCAGGGCTATACGGACAAAAAGCCCATGCCTGCTTGAGAGCGAATATGTATTCTTTGGTCATTCGCTTCTCTTTCTGAATCAAGTTGTTTTTCTTGGCAGGGTCCTTTTCCTTTGCAATCGCAAGCTTATAGTTACTGATACGCCAACGATACATATCAGCTATGGAGGTTCTTAATTTACTAAATGACTTTTGTGCCGCTTCATCACGTACAAAAGCAGGAGAACCATTATAGCCATCCAAATCCCAACGTTTATATGTTTTAACTGACCACTGACCGATCTCTGATATATCTGTCTCATCGGTAACCCAATCCCCTGTTAAACGCGACTGATACTTTGCCCAAAAAAGTCTATCTTTTCGCATCATCTCGTCAGTTATTTCAGGAACCTCTTCTCTATTGAGTTTGAGGATTACTCCAAAAGGAGTTAAGTGCGGATACATCCACTCTAATGGATAACTGACTTCTATAAAAAAGTCTCGATCAGGATTTTTATCAAACAATATTTTAGCCAATTTGGAATTGATCTCCATCACAGAAACTTGACCAGCAACCTGAATCCTCCCATTTCTATTTTGAACAATCTCACCAGGCTTAAGCGACCCGGCTTTCCTGCGGACTTCAGCTTCCTGCACGTATTGAGCAAAAGCCATCTCAGCTTCAATCTGCGAAGGGGCATTCAATTCAAGGTCAGGATAAAGCCCTGCCTTCCCAGGAAGAATCAATCCGGAAAATAGCTCATCGAGAACACGTCTGTTAAGGCGAATATGAGCCTGCTTCCAACGAACATAAAGGCCATTTTGCTCGACCTTTTTTGGTTCAGATTTGTCAAGAGCTGCAACTTGTTTTTGCAAAGATCTGGTTGTGCCTGAAAACTCGGCTCCCTTGAATAACAATTCACTCCATAAAGGCTCCCCATCAATTAAGAGGTTAAAAGCATCGGACAAAATAATGCGACTAACATCCCCAGATGCCCCATTAGCCTTCTCAACGATTCCATTTGGAAGACTAGATGAAATGAACCTATAAGGCTCACTTGATTGTAATTTTAAAAGTTTTATAAGTTCTGCCGGCTTGAGTATATCTTCTGACTTAAAATAAGAATCACGCGTCCTTCGATCTAACTCCCAATCCGCACCTATACCAATCATCCATCGATCTATAGTTTTTGAAAAACCTGAGAGAAAGTTTGTGCCTAATAACTTACTCTTTGCGCCCGAAGCGAAAGGGACATAATTGGGATCGTTTGGATTCCAGTCGATCTGTTTGCTGCGCTGATAGTGAGCACGAACAGTATCAAGGTAAGTACTATCAGCCAGTGCATTTTGGGTTATCAGAGCAACATCTCTTCGATCAAAATTAGGATCCTTGGATTTTTTACTGGCCGGGATAAAACTCTCAGCAAAAATCATATATGTCGGATTAAATCTACCGGGATCAGTTCCCCCAAATAAAATGGCATTTTCCGACATTTCAGGATAGATCGGACTACCATCAACTTCCTCGAAAGGAGGCGTAAACATGTCATGTCCATACCAATAGCCAAACTGATGATCATGCTGCTCATTCTTTCCCCAATGAGCCAATATTGACCATAGTGGCAAAAAGCTCAGCACCAGTAGCACCACACTTACCGGAGGAGATTGAACTTTATCTGCACTTTGATTAGGCCGATGCACAAGGAAAATCGCGCCAAGAAAAACCAGGAGCCCAAAAGCAAAACCACGTGTCCAATGATTAAGAAAAAACTGAGTGTCAGCTAATTCAGCAGACCAATCTACCAACGCGAGAGCAGCACCTAAAACCAGTCCCAACCCTAAAATCAATCTTAACTCTTTATATCGTCGAGCTATGGCAGCCCCAAATATGGCGAGCCCAAAACCTAGCCACATGGCTAGCATGACATGCGAAGCAGCAAAAAACACTCGTGTCATATCTCTACCATGCTTGTCATTCTCAGGGTTAAGAAGAACCATCAGTAAAACTGCTAGACACAAATAAGTAGCTAGTGATCCCACCATCCAGCCACGTTCGCGATTTCGCATTCGGAATATGAGTGCAAATGGCAATATCACTAACAAAAGAAATGATGCATTAAATTCGTCAAATGCTCCTTCCCAATACATAAAGATCTGATCAATGAATTTTTCAAAAGATGTCGTAGGGTTCGTTTGCGCATACTGCCCTCGGCTAAAAGCATGAGTAAAACCAAGCCAAGTTCTAGGATAACCCCAGTTGAGCGGCGGATTAGTCATGGAGGAAAGTGGCATGAACAAATAAAAAGCCGCTCCAAGCCCATAGGCGAATCCACTCCATAAAACTTTTAGGCCATCCTTAAACTCCGAGGCTAAATTTATACCGCCCCGACTTTGGCTTTGATTTAAAGTGGCAAACCAGAGAAATCCTGTTAAAACAAGAAAGCTTATTCCCAGCAGATGAAACATGACCTGCATAGGCACGTTATCCTGGAATAACTCAGTTGCCCCAATTCCCATCAATACCAATATAAATAAATATACGACTGAGTTAACTGTGAAAAAATTTCTTCCTAAGCGCGGATGCGCAAAAAGTATCACTGTCTCGATACCCATTGCCGCTACGATCAATGTTTGATGATTACACAAACAGATCCCAAACCAAAAGAATGTCCAGTAAAGATATCGAATACGTTGTGTATCCTGCGTCCACCTGTACAGACAACATAACACTCCCATCAAAGATAAAACACTCAGCGTATAAACCTCTACAATTACCGCCTGACTCCACATAAAGCCACTAAAGGCCAACATTAAACCAGCAACACAACCACTCACCAAAGCCAACCGCTTAACTAATTGTTCCTCAATCCCGTTAAACCAATCGATACTTTCAACAATTCGAGAAGAAGCCCTGCTAGTCAGCAAGGCAAGAAGCCCGCTCGAAAACGCAGCAGCGACGGCTGATGATAATGCAACGCGAAACGCAATATTTGAAATCGGAACTAATTTGGTAAACAACCAAGTATAAAGTGTCCATACCGGATATCCAGGAGGGTGTGGCACCCCTGCATACATTGACGCCACAGCCAACTCACCACTATCTTCCAGAGTTAAATCTGGTGAAATTGTCAGATAATAGCCTATAAAAGATACAAGTAGAGTAATCGTAAAAGCCAGCCAATCTATTGGCCGAAAAAAACGTTCCCCAGCCGCCAATGCTTGATCAGTCTTTAGCCAACTCGGCATCAAATCCGGCTTTAGCGGCTTTGAATCTGGCTTTAGCTTTCTTGGTCGTACAACCCTATCTTTCTTCCTTTGTGACATTGGTATTCGCGAAGACGCAAAAGGCGTTCAGTCAACAACGTCTATCGCCAGAAGTCCATCCCGTAATAAGATTCTCACTAAGTCATTTACCTGATCTTGCTACCGGCTCTTGGTATCGGCAAAGTCAACCCCGATGTCACTGCCACACAAATTGGCCACATTATTATATTGCTTTGATCCAGATGGTAGGCTTTTGCTACTTAAACGTCACCGGCCACCAAATGTCGGTCGCTGGGTACCTCCAGGAGGAAAAGTTGAAGTCTCAAAAGGAGAATCTCCTTATGCCTGTGCGTGCCGAGAAGCCGATGAAGAAGCTGGACTAAAAATCCTCCCAAAAGATTTACATTTGACCGGCCTTATCAGCGAAAACGGCTACGAAGGAAATACTCACTGGTATATCTTTCTATTTGAAATCAAACCACGCTTACTCAAGTTACCGAAAGCATGCGATGAGGGTGAATTTAATTTTTTTGCAACAAAAGAAATTGAGGATCTTAATATACCCAAAACTGATCAGGAACAAATATGGCCGCTATTCCAGAAACATAGAGGTGGTTTTTTCTCGGGACACTTTCATTGTCTGGATGGTGATAATTTTAATTGGACACTCGAAGAATCAATACGAATTAAAGAATAATAATTATGAGCGATGAACCTATTATTGATTTAACCAGCGATGAGTACTTTATGGGGGAAGCACTTCGCCAAGCAATGAAGGCCTGGGATGCTGAAGAAGTCCCCATTGGAGCAGTTATAGTTCATGAAGGGCATATACTTTCCCGTGGGTTTAATCAGGTAGAAATGCTTAAGGACGCAACAGCTCACGCAGAAATGCTTGCGCTTACAGCAGCTGAAGAAGCATTTGGAAATTGGAGGCTAACCGGATGCACTCTCTATGTAACCAAGGAACCTTGCCCAATGTGTGCCGGAGCAATCGTAAATTGCCGAATTGATCGTGTAGTGTTTGGCGCTTCTGACCCTAAATACGGAGCAGCTGGTGGTGCTATGAACCTACTCCAACATGATGGTCTCAACCATACAAGCAGTATTACTTCTGGTGTTGGAGAAAAACAATGTTCAACTGTTCTTAGAGAATTCTTTGCCGAACAGCGCACCAAAAAAGCAGAAAAGTACTAATTAAATTGCATGCTTTTAATAAGACAAAAACGCATCATCTAATTAAGGATTCGTAGACAGCTTTTCGAAACTGCTTAAGTGTTTCTCCATTATAAGGGTACCTACGACACATAAAAATAGCGTACAATTCATTTTTAGGATCTATCCAAAAATGAGTAGTATGATACCCCCCCCAACCAAATACACCTTCGGCACCAAACTTATTAAAATCGTTTAAGACATAAAAACCAAGGCCAAAACCGTTTCCATTTTTTTGATCATCGTAGCCTGGGATATTGCCAATTTGATCTTTCCACATAAGCTTTAGCGTATCGGCTTTTAATATTTTTTCCCCACCAGGTGCAGAACCTCCATTCACAAGCATCTGACAGAAGCGTGCATAGTCTGGCAAAGTAGATACTAATCCTTCTCCTCCAAGATAGAGCGAGCTGTCCTTCTCATATGGCAACTCGTCCTCTTCAGGTTTACCTGCGCGATAATTCCCATCCTCAAATACACTCAGTGGTTGGAATGATTTACGAGTACTTTTAGTCAGGTAAAATCGTGTATTTTCCATCTTCAATGGCTTAAAGATTTCCTTGCGAAGAAACTTATTAAATGACTTTCCAGATAATACCTCAACTGCACGCCCCAAAACCGCTGTACTCATTCCGTAAGTATATTTTGCACTCGGTTGATGCTCCATCGGTTTCTTAGCAAGTTCTCGAATAATTACAGTTAGACTCTTGGCTTGAGTTGTCTTAGCCCAAAATCCATCTTCGTGATATAGGCCTTCATAACCATTAAAACCAGCTGTATGCCGAAACAGATCGCGGTAGGTTATAGACTTAGCCAAAGGTGCCAATTCCCCATCCTTTGTTCTCACCTTTACCGCGGCCATTTCTGGCAAAACATTTGACACTGGATCATCTAATTTAAACTTGCCTCTTTCATATAGAATCATTGCAGCAACACTAGTAATTGGCTTAGTCATAGACCAAATGGGAAACACCGTATTATCACTAATAATGCGGTCATGCGGCATTGATGATGATGCTGCCCTATGATAGACAACTTTTCCCCTTCGAACGACAAGCCCAACATTCGATGGTGCATGCTTATCTGAGATTAGTTTTTTTTGGACCTTAAAAACGTTATCTAGCTTAACGGGATCAAATCCGAGCTCGGCAGGGTTCTCAACCGCTAACAGTCCAACTGTTTTTCCGAGTTCATTGGCAACAGGGTTCGATAGAGCAAGCGCAAAAACAAAAAAAATTAAAATCGAAAATCTAACCATAATTACAGACCCAATTTAAACTTCTATTATTAAAGGAACAAATCAAAAGCGTTTGATTGATTAAAGTAAGCAGCTTGATCAAACTTAGTTGATTCGTTTGAGCGATTTAGTAATATTCACGCATCCCTTTTTGGATGAATATTCTCAACAACATAAAGGCTTGGAGAGTCATATTTATACTTACGGCATTTTTCGCTAATGACCCCAAAGTAAAACTATCTGCCAAATCGGAAGAAATACTTTCTTTTGAAGCAGACATTCGCCCAATTTTCAAGGCTGCCTGTTTTCATTGTCATGGTGAGGAAAAAAAGAAACATGGCGGCCTTGACGTTCGGTTAGTTCACCTGATGAAAACTGGAGGAGAATCGGGAGCAGCAATAGTATCTGAAAAGCCAGATCAAAGCCTGTTATGGAAAAAAATCGCCTCAGACAAAATGCCAGATGGCCCTAAGAAGTTGACGCCAAGTCAAAAACAAATCATCAGGAAATGGATAAAACAGGGAGCCAAGACATTACGACCAGAACCGAAGGATCCAAACTCAATTCGATTTACTGAGGAAGAATTTAATCACTGGGCATTTAAACCGGTCAAAAAATATACTGTCCCAATGCCTGCTGGTTATGAAATTAGAACTCCCATCGACGCCTTTATAGCAAATAAGTTATCTGAATTAGGAATTGGATTTTCCCCGAAAGCCAGCCGAGAGAGCTTGATACGCCGAATTACATTTGACTTAACCGGGTTACCACCATCACCAAGTGAGGTAGAAGTATTCATAAATGACGAAACCCCGCAGGCATGGTCACGATTAGTGGACCGACTTCTAGACTCACCTCAATTTGGAGTGCGCTGGGGAAGGCACTGGCTTGATGTAGCAGGATATGCTGAAAGTGAAGGGGGATCCGGAAACGATATCAAGCGCCCACATGCTTGGCATTTTCGTAATTATGTTATTCAGTCGTTTAATCAAAACAAACCAATAGACCAGTTTATTATTGAACAGATTGCAGGAGATGAACTTATCGATGGCAGTCCTAATAGTAAAGATCCGAGGCATATTGAACTTCTTACTGCCACCGGATTTATGCGCATGGCCCCTGATTCAACACAGAATAATAACTCACTAGAGAATCGAAACCAAGCTGCAGCAGATGCCATACAGGTAATTAGCTCATCGATGCTCGGCCTTACGGTTGCTTGTGCACAATGTCACGACCATAAATATGATCCGATTGGAATTGATGATTATTACCAGTTTAGGGCTATTTTTGATCCTGTTTTTCCGCTTCAAAAATGGCAACAACCTTCATCACGATTGATCGACATCACCTCCGCCGAAGACCAAATAAAAGCTGAAAAAATTGAGGAGAAGGCTAAGAAAATGGATGCTGAAATTCAGGCAAAGAAGAATGCTTTAGCTAAAATAATTCAGGCGTCAAAAGTTAAGGATGTCCCGGAAACAATTCGAGACGAGACTCTTCAAGCGGTGCTAACTCCAGAAAAAAAACGAACCGACCGCCATAAAGAACTATTGGACTTACATCCTATGGTCAAACCTGTCAGTTTTATTGCAGGATTTCTTGTAGAATATGATAATGCTGCGCATAGAGAATTTGAAAAACAAAAGGTGGAAGTCACCAATGTTCGAGCTACGAAACCACCAAAAAAAATGTTACGAGTTGCTACAGAACAACCAGATGTCATTCCAGTAAGTGCTGTTTTCTTTCGAGGAAATCCAAATAGTCCAGGCGAAAAAGTTCAGCCAAAAGAACTGACTGTTTTGACTCAGACTAATCGTAAGGTATCGCTACCAATCAACGATAAAAACCGTGCTACTACCGGACGACGGCTCGCCTACGCTCAGCACCTGACCAACGGGCAGCATCCTTTAACAGCAAGAGTTTTTGTGAACCGGGTATGGAAACATCATTTTGGCCGAGGCATTGTTAACACCCCTGGAGACTTCGGACTTAATGGAGATTCACCTTCACACCCTAAACTGCTGGATTGGTTGGCAAATGATTTTGTCAAACACGGCTGGAACCATAAAAGATTGCATCGCATGATTTTACTTTCTACCGTTTACAAGCAGTCCAGTAAACGTAATCCAACATTAGACAAACGGGATCCGGAAAATCGATTTTTTGCTCGATACAACCTGCGCCGCCTTGAAGCCGAAGCAGTTCGGGACTTTATCTTGGCAACTACCTATAATCTAAACCTAAACACCGAGGGGGCAAGTGTACCTGTAACTACAAACGGAGAAGGAAAAGTTGTTATTGGGATACAAAAAATTCGAGATGGCCTGGCTGCCGGAGTTAGTGAACAACAGGATGCAGCATTACGTCGAAGTGCATTTATTGAGGTCAACCGCAGCCAACCATTAAACATCTTGGCAACATTTGACCTTCCTGAAATGACTCCCAACTGTGACAGCCGTAGAGAAACCACTGTTGCAACACAGTCTCTATGGTTCCTTAATGACGATCAAATAATTCAACTCACCAACCAGTTATCAGAAAGATTGTTTACTAAATATCCGGATAAAAAAAATAAAAGATTAAACACCTTATTTAGTAGACTGTACTCCACCAATCCAAGGCCTGCAGAAAGAAATTTGATTTCTGATTTTCTCAAACGCCAAGAAGAACACTTTCAAAGAGATCAAAATTCAGATTGGCAAAAAAAAATGAAGGCTGATCCAGAAGCTTCAAAAAAACGCGCTCTGGCCACGTTGGCTCAAGTACTTATGGCTTCGAATAGATTTTTATACATTGACTAAACTACTGCTATGAAAACCATGCTTTGTTCCCGCCGCCACATGCTACATACCTCAGCATTTGGCCTAAGCTCAATTGCTGCGTCTTTGCTTCTAAAGCGAGATGGTCTATTGGCTGAAGAAGCCGGAATACCAGTTAAACCGGAGCTTGAACAAAAAACATACGATCTATTACCCAAGCAGCCTCATCACAACTCAAAAGCAAAGGCAATGATATCAATGTTTATGCTGGGTGGCCCGAGTCAAATTGATCTCTTTGATCCTAAACCTGAACTTATTAAACACAATGGGAAATCTTTTACCGGAGATCTAAAGTTTGATAACCCTGCACAAGCCAGCCGAGAAATCATGGCGCCGCTGTGGAAGTTCAAATCTCATGGACAATGTGGAATGGAACTTTCCGAGCTGGTTCCTCATTTAGGAGGTATTGCTGACGATATCACCTTAATCCGATCAATGCACACAGGCGCTAACAATCACATCCCATCCAACTACGCGCTAAACACAGGTAAAGCCGCAAGCGGTCGAGCAGTCCTAGGCAGTTGGTTAACCAGTGCACTGGGAAGTGAAACACAAGAATTACCCTCTTATGTTGCTTTGACTGATACCCGAGGTCTGCCATTGATCGGCGGAGAAAATTGGTCAAATGGCAAATTGCCCTCGATATACCAAGGAACGGTTGTAAGACCGATAGCACCAAGAATTTTCAATCTCGACCCACCCAGACACCTCAAGGGAGATCCACAAGAAGAACAGCTGCAATTGTTATCCAAACTCAATCAGGAATATATTAGGGAACATCCAGGTGAGAACGATCTGGGCGCAAGAATGCAAAGTTATGGTTTAGCTGCGCGCATGCAGGTAGCCGCACGTGAAGCTTTTGACATATCTAATGAATCGACTGCCACCAAAAAGATGTATGGCATTGATCAAAAAGTTACGCGTGATTACGGCACTCGCTGTCTAATTGCTAGGAGGTTAGTAGAACGTGGAGTCCGATTCGTTCAAATCCTTTGCAACGGACAAGTCTGGGATCATCATGGCTCAATCAAAAAAGCCCTTCCACAAAGGTGCGCGGAAATAGACAAACCTGCTGCTGCACTTGTCCGCGACCTCAAAGAACGTGGATTACTTGACAGCACAATAGTTCATTGGGGAGGAGAAATGGGAAGATTGCCAGTTATTCAATTCCGAGATGGACTAACAAAGCGAGAAACGGTTGGGCGTGACCATAACACCTATGGTTTTAGCATGTGGGTCGCTGGGGGAGGATTTCAAAAAGGCTATATTCATGGACAGACCGATGAATTTTCCCATTATGCTGTAGATGGCATTGTTCATCACTATGACTGGCTAGCAACTGTGCTCAATCAGTTTGGACTGGATCATAAAAAACTAAAATTCCGTATAGGTCCCCAAGACCTGAGACTAGTCGAAAACTCTGAAGCCCGCATTGCTACCGAGTTACTTGGATAATACTTAAATTATAATAGAATCAGAGTTCAAAATTTATGCCTCTAGCTTGAAATTCTTAATTGAAATAATGTCAGGTAGACATGGTATAATAATACGAAATTTTCCTAGTAAATACTTTGA
>CEVX01043833.1_pt1 | contig 21339 bp, 14 predicted proteins | sample 356561 | NCBI WGS metagenome assembly CEVX01 (sample SAMEA2623886, study PRJEB7988) | marine metagenome | biome: marine biome (ENVO:00000447); feature: surface water layer (ENVO:00002042); material: "saline water (ENVO:00002010), including plankton (ENVO:xxxxxxxx)" | depth 5 m | reverse complement strand
ATACTTTCCCAAATTTTACACCTAGAGCAAAAAGAGCGATTCACATTAGTCTTGTAGGAGGTATGAGTCATGTTGACTCGTACGACTATAAACCAGGCCTAGACAAGGCCCATGGAAAACCACTTGGGTCGAACGAGAAACCTGACATCTTTTTCGGTCAGGTAGGCCAATTAAGGAGGAGTGATTTCAAATTCAAGCAACGTGGACAGAGTGGCCTTTGGTTGTCGAACATGTTTCCTAACATCGCTGAGATGGCAGATGAAATGACAGTCATTAGGTCAATGACCACCAATTCAGCAAACCACACGCCGGCATTATTTTTTGCTAACAGCGGATTTGAATTTAACGGCTTTCCATCAGCTGGCAGCTGGGTGTCTTACGGATTGGGATGTGAATCTGAAACATTGCCTGCTTTTGTGGTGTTAGGGGACAAACGAGGCGGTCCAAACGGTGGAGCCTCAAACTGGACTAGTGGCTTTCTGCCTTCACAACATCAGGGAGTAGAATTGCGAACTGGAAAGACACCGGTACGCGACCTCTTCCCAGCTATCGATCAGCAAGAAGGTTCCGATAAAGCAGCCCGCACCTTTTTGAAAAGACTTAATACTCTTCACGCTGATCGAAACGGATTGGATTCGATCTTAAGCAACCGAATGCGCAGCTATGAACTTGCAGCTCGAATGCAACTGTCCGTACCACAAGTGAGTAACATAAAAGGAGAACCAGAACACATCAAAAAAATGTACGGTTTAAATGAAAGCCGCACCGAAGATACTGGTCGACGCTGCCTGCTTGCACGACGTCTGCTAGAAGGTGGAGTGCGATTTGTTCAGATATACTCTGGCGGACCAATTGGCGGATCACCCCGAGCAAGTTGGGATGCCCATGAAAACGTTAAGGAAAATCATTCTGTTGAAGCTGGACGAATCGATAAGCCGATTGCCGGATTACTCCGTGATCTAAAGCAACGTGGAATGCTTGATGATACCCTTATTTTATTTACTACCGAGTTTGGACGGACTCCATTCGCACAATCCAAAGCCAATCAGGTTGGTCCAGGCAGAGACCACAATAAATATGGTTTTTCCTGCTGGCTAGCTGGAGGTGGAGTAAAGCCGGGGATTAGCTACGGTCAGACTGATGAGATCGGTTGGAAGACAGTTGAAAACCCAGTACATTGGCACGATTTTCATGCGACAGTCCTCCACCTTATGGGAATGGATCATAAAAAACTAACCTATTACCACAATGGAATAGAACGTCGCTTAACTAATGTACACGGGCAAGTAGTCAATGACATCTTTGCCTGAGCACTCAATCAATCTGACTCAAAAAGGCAGTCTCATCTAGAACGGTAACACCAAGCAATTCGGCCTTTTGCAACTTGGATCCTGCTTTTTCGCCAGCAAGTAGATAGTCGGTTTTTTTACTAACGCTAGTTGTAGTCTTACCTCCGTTAGCTTCGATTTTAGCTTTAGCTTCCTCACGCGACATTCCACTAAGCGTTCCAGTGATCACAAAAATCTTACCTGCATATAAACCCCTATCATTGTTACTTAGTCCCTGCTCTGAACCTTTGGGATCTATATCCAATTCAATTAAACGCTCAAGCGTCTCACCCCCTATTGTTGATCCAAACCAGTTCATCACAGAACGGGCTACAGAAGGACCAACCTCAGTGGTATAATTAGGAGGGTGATATCCGTTTTCCTTTGTAACTGAAGCAAACCCAAGCCTAACCAAGGAGTCAACTCTACTTGTGATTTGGTCAACAATTTGGGTGTAATAGTTCTCTCGTTCGGTTCTATCAGACTCCGACGTGGGCTTGTTTTTGCGTGATCTCGGGTTAACTCGAACTGCTCTCTCATTTAATTTATCAAGCTCGATGACGTTGTTAAGAATTTCCGAAGTTGCTAATGAGGCGAAGTCTTTGTGGAATTTAGCAAGCAAACTCGCAGTAGTGCGACCAAGCTCTGGAATAGCCAATGCAAAAAGCCACTTATCAAGTCCCAAGCTGCGAGAGCGTTGAACTGACTCAATAAGTTTAATGGCATTTTTTTCCCCAAACGTTCTTGGTTCATCAGCATTACCAAGATTAAGTGATCTAAGCTGCTCCAAAGTTAAGTCGAACAAATCCAATGGGCTACAAACTAAATTCCGCTCAATAAGCTTATCAGAAACAATCTCACCAAGACATTCAATATCAAGCGCTGTACGAGCTGCAAAATGCTCAAGACGCTGAGCAGCCTGTGCAGGACAATCATGATTAATACAACGCCATGCTACAAATTCCCTATCTTTTTGAATCGCACCTCCACAGTCCGGGCACCTGTTCTCAGTGATAGAAAGAATGTCAAAAGGCTTAGAATCAGAAAGTCTAAAATCTTTAACCACAGAAATAACCGCTGGTATCACATCCCCACGCTTCTCTATAATCACCGTGTCGCCAACACGTATATCTTTACGGCTTATTTCCTCATCATTGTGAAGAGTTGCGCGGCTGATAGTGGAGCCATCAAGCAAGACAGGCTCAAGTTCGGCAACCGGAGTAAGAGTGCCGGTTCGGCCAACCTGAATGGTAATACTATTAAGAAGAGTTTGAGCTTGTTCTGCTGCATACTTATAGGCCATTGCCCAACGTGGTGCTTTGGCAGTTACACCGATACGGTCTCGCAAATCGAATCTGTTAAGTTTGATAACTGCACCATCAGTATCATAATCAAAACTCTCCCTAATACGATCAAGCTCATCAATAGCCGCAACAACCTGCTCAGCACTTGAACAGTTCCAAATATGCTTCGGCGTTCTGAAACCAAACTTACCCAGTGCTTCAAATAAAACACATTGCGAGTCCACCAATGGACCGCCGATGACTTCACCATTTCCATAAAGCACAATGTCTAATGGGCGCTTAGCTACAAGGGCTGAATCCAGTTGCTTGAGGGAACCAGCTGTGGCGTTTCGAGGATTTGCAAATAACGATTCCCCATCTGTTTCACGCATTGAGTTAAGTTTCTCGAAACCTGAACGAGTCATGATTACTTCGCCACGAGCTTCGAATACACTAGGCAAATCTGCTTTAGTAAGTGATTGAAGATGGAGAGGGATACTACGAATTGTGCGTAAGTTTTCTGTGACATCATCACCTGAAACACCGTCACCACGCGTAGCGCCAACAGTAAATTGACCATCCTCATAACGAAGGCTAATAGCAATTCCATCAGCCTTCGGTTCGACAACCCAATCGAGTTCTTCATTCGGTAATAGTTTCTGAACACGATCGATAAATTCTCGCACCTCGTTCTGAGAATAAGTGTTATCAAGACTCATCATAGGCAGTGCATGCTGAACTGTATCAAACCCCTCTAATGGCTCTCCTCCAACACGTTGACTCGGAGAACAAGAAGTGATCAATTCTGGATGCGACGCTTCAAGATCAAGCAACTCGCGATAAAGCCGGTCGTAATCTTGATCGCTTATTGCTGGCTGCGCATCCACATAATAAGCCCTGTCATACCTGAAAATTTCCTCTACTAAAGAAGTATGAAGCTGCTTTATTGAATTATCCATTACCCAATGCTAAAGAGCGCATTTATAAAATTAGTTAAAAAATTCCAGTAAATATATAAGTACAAATAAATATATATAAGCTACTGAAAAGAATTTTTGTTCTTTCAGCTTAAAGAAGCAAAGTATGATTCACTTCGTTTTAATATTTCTTGCGACAACTTTCATCATGCCTCGCATCAACGTTGCATGTCCCGGAAAGGTACAAACATATGGGTAATTTCCTGGTTCAGGTGCAATAAAATTGATCACAGTTTCCTCTTTATGATTAATAGCTTTAGAGCCCCACAGAATAAGCGGGGTGTCCGGTTGCCATTGTTTACTGATACCTTTTTCACCAAGTTCAAGAGCCATTTTGGCTACTTCATCAGCTTTGCCAGGCTTAACTATAAGTAAATTATGAGGAGGGAAATCCATATTTCTGAATTTCAATGATACAGAATCTCCAGTTTTAACCTCAAACTCCTTAGTATCATAAAGCATTTTTCCCTCTATAGTACTTATAGTGATTTGAAACTTTTCACCCTCAATAACCGGAATGGAGCTACCACCTCCATAGATATCAACGAATCTTGGCCCAGCAATTCGTCGCATTTTCTGGACTATATAAGCAGGAAGATCATTCCGAGGAACCACGCCAGATTTGATTGCGTCAGTAAATTTTTGTGCATAAGAAGACTGCGATGATAATGTCTTTATTGTAGCAGACTTTTCTTCAACATTCATTTTAGAATACCTACTAAGTAATTCTCTCGAAAATGATTTTTCGTCATATGATGCCATGGCAACTATTGAATCGTTACTTAAATTACTATCATTTAATAGATTCACTAAACGGTCTTTAAGAGCGTGATGTTCTTTGGATGCTAAAGTTTTAAGTGCAGATCTACGATCTGCTGAAGTAGCTTTGGAATTGTCCAATGTTGAAATCAAAGCTTTGTTGGTTTCACTATCTCCAAGAATCAGTGCTATCTCTTTTGCAAGTGGATATTTCTCAATTTTTTTGTATGTTTCTTGCCAGCTCGCGGGCGCCACAGCTTCATCCAAACTCTTTAATCCAGCATCAAAACCTCGGAGCATGTTGTTGATTGTTGTTTCATCTTTAATTTGACCAAGAGCAAGAGATAGTGTCTCAAGCTGGCGTGCATTTGTTGCTCGGCGTGCAATATATTCGGTTACCAATGGTAATTGGCTGGCCTGCGCCAAATTCATGGCGCGCGTTGGGTTTTCCGGGACGAGCGGCTCAACACCATACCAAATCATCTTGGGCAAATTATGGTCATCAGCATCCTCAGCGTGGGTGACCAAACCGGCAGCGATTGCCCATCGATTGCCCATCGATATGCGTTGCATAGCGGAGGCTAGATAGAGGCGCACAACCGGCGAAGAATCCTTATTTGCCATGCTTGCGAATTTTTTTAAAGCACGGTTAGACGGGTTCTTATCTTCACAGAGAAATTGAATTGACCATGCACGGATATGCTCGTCTTCGTCGTTTAGGTTTTTTAAGTTCTCAGACTCGTTCAAGCCGCCAGTAATGTGCAATGCCCAAAGCGCACGCAGGCGATAATCGGCGTTTTTATTTTTGCGGAACATCTGCTTTAGCGAGCGGTGCGTACCCTTATCTAATTTACCTTTTATTGACCTCCCATGCAGAACAACGCGCGCTCGACGAGCATGCCACGAACTTACGTTAGTCTGGTAACTAACTAATTTTGCATCGCTAAGTTTTTCAACATCTTCGTAACGGCCCTCCCAGTCGTTGGCTAAGCTTTTGTTGGGTGCCAGACGGAAAATACGACCAGTATCCTTATGTTGAATGTTATTTCCACATATGAATGCATCATGCCAGTCAAGAACGTATACGTTACCTGCAGGACCAATTTCCATACTAAAGCCAATCCATTGTTCATTGTTTGCATGCATGAAATCCTTGTGTTCCTTGCCAACGTAACCAGAGCCAGCAGGAACCAATTCATCAGTCAAGACTGCATGCTCGTGGATATTAGCCATGAAAAGTTTACCCTGATACTCATCTGGAAAAGCATCCGATAGATAAACACGGGCTCCACCGTGTGCTGATCGGTGACGGTGTTCCGCGATCGTACGGATATCACTGTAGGCGTGCGGATTAAAATGACGGCCAGCCTGGCGGTGATACAAGCCGCCGGGGATGACATGCCACAAGTGAGGGATCACGCATGCTGTAATGAAAAGTTGCCCCTTGGCGTCGTAGTCGATACCCCAAGGATTGCTAAAACCGTGCGCAACAATTTCAAACACTTCCTTAGTTGGGTGATAGCGCCAGACACCACCGTTAATCTTCTGACCCTCCCCTTCGAACTCGACCGACTTGGGATATGGCTCACCATGCTTGAAAAGCTTCCCTGTTCCCTTTGGCTTACCTACGACAGAAGGCGTGAACACGCCTTGGCAGCCGTATATCCAGCCGTCCGGCCCCCAGTGCAGACTGTTGAGCACCTCGTGCCGGTCGCGAATGCCCCACCCTGTCAGCCGCACCTCGATGTCATCAACATCAGCTTTGTCGTCTTTGTTGCGATCTGGAACGAATAACAGATTCGGCGGCGCACCCAACCAAAGTCCGTCAAGGCCCACTGCCATCGCAGACGGAAACGGAACGCCCTCAAGAAATACTGAACGCTTATCAGCCACTCCATCGCGGTCAGTGTCTTCCAAGATTAAAATGCGGCTATCGCCCGAAGCGGAAAATCCACGGCCGCGCGTTTCATAGTCTCGATTCTCGGCAACCCACATGCGGCCCTTGTCGTCCCAGCAAAATGCCATTGGCTGAGTGATCATTGGCTCATTGGCCCAAGAGTTAACAGTGAAGCCTCCTTCAATAGTCGAGTTGTCGACCGCCTCCTGCGGGGTGAGAAACTTAGCATCTCGACCAGCACGCTTTGCAAGTTGCCAAAGTGCATATGTGCCTCGCTGACCAGTGTAAGCTTTCCAGCGATCAGTCAACTCCTTGCCGTTAAGTTTGCCACCGTAAACCTGAATCTGATGACGAATGGTCTCAGTCTTTCCTTTGGCAATATTCCAGTCACCGAGTCGCGCTCGCACCGGGCCTACACCTAGCTGGCCATCTACCCTCCAAGGCTGAGGATAACCTGCGTTTTTATGATGATCAAAAATAGCGATATGCCCCCAGTCATCTCGACCGTCAATCTCCATACCGACGTCAAGCCACATAGCGCGCTTACCCTCAGCCCTACGGTCGGTGTCACGTGCGGCGTTAACAGCCTCGCCCTTAATACCCTTCTTCCAAGGCATACGCACGAAAAGTCCCCCGTAGGGGTATTTGCCAATATTGACATTGGTTTGGCCGGTCCCCATCCACTCAAGGTCGAGAACGTGCCGATCTTTGCTTGAAGTCATCGACCACCGCTGGGTCTCTGTGAGCACTGCATTGCCATTAGCATCTAGTAGATCGTAGACGGTCTCCCATTTTACCGAATCTCCTTTGGCTTCGATTACTTTAACATCCTTGCGTTTCCAGTAATCGCCTCTGGGGTTATGGAAATAGTCTCGACCGTTCAATCGAGTAAAACCCCAGTAGATGCCGGTCTGATGCTTGTGATGTCCGGGGCTGTACTGGGTGAACTCGCCTTTGCCGTTCGGCCCGATGATCGGGTGCAAATACGGCCTGTGATCTGCTGCAGCGTTTTGGGTGACCACCGGCTTAGCTAAGCCGTCGCGGTGAATAGTGATCGTGCCAGTTTTCTCATCAAGCTTTGCCTCTAGTGAATGAGCGACGCCAGATTGAACCAAAGCAAACACTAAGACCTGAGATAATAATTTTTTAAAATTTAGAATCTTCATTTCAAGAAATTTAGTCGATACCTAGTCACGAGCAATATGCAGGTGACTTCATCAATATTACCGGGGAAAGCATTAACAGCAACTAAAATTGGTCTAACGAAAAAGGTCGTATCAACACATAACAACAGTAACAATCGGCTTAACTAAATATTGAATAAGCTATCACCTATATTATTCATCTTGATGATTGGGCTATTAACAAATACGGCGCTTGGACAAACCTTTGGCCCAAAAGTCGACTCAATCAAAATAAAACCAATTCCCGGCGATGACATAAATAAAACAGTCTCTCTTAATGTCAGTAATACAGATCTTGATTCCTCAATTGTTATCGAAGGCTCTCACAATCTAAATGATTGGCACGTAATAGATCAAATAGATGTGAAACAGGGGCTAATCAAATGGGAAAAGAAACATCCAATTAGCCTGCAGTCTTACTTTTTTCGAGTAAAAAATAATTATCAATTTGAAACGCTTAAAGATGGTATTTACGCAGAAATAATAACCAATTATGGAATAATGCTAGCCAAACTTGAATACAAAAAAGCACCATTAATTGTTGCGAACTTCATTGGCTTGGCTGAGGGAATGAAATTTTATAATAAAGACAATGCAAAGGAACCGATCAATCAAGAGGGTAATCCATACTATGACGGACTGACATTTCACAGAGTAATAAAAGACTTCATGATTCAAGGCGGCTGCCCAAAAGGAAATGGCACTGGAAACCCCAGTTACTTTCTCCCTGATCAGTTTCACCCTGACCTTAAGCACAATGAACCAGGCGTACTTTCTATGGCTAACTCTGGAGAACACACAAACGGCAGTCAGTTTTTCATTACTCACAAACCTACCCCTTGGCTTGACTTTAACGACAGCAGAGCTGGAAACCATTCTGTATTTGGGAAAGTTATCAAAGGCCTAGATGTCATTAACAAAATTGCGAATGTTTCCACCGACGCAAATAACAAGCCCACCATACCAGTATATATTAAAACCATAAGTATTCTCAGGAAAGGGAATGATGCTAAAACATTTGAGGCCAACGAAGACTCCATTAACAAAATGCTTCAGAAAAACGCCAAAGAGCAAATGAAGCAAATTCACGAATCTCTCAATCTTGAGCCTACTGAGTCAGGCTTAGTCTTCGAAGAATTAAAAGAAGGCACAGGCAAAAAAGTAAAAGCCACCGACATAGTTACATTTAAATTTATTGCAGAACTTACAACTGATGCGAATCCTTTCGGAAGGGTTTTTGCAGATTCGATCAATCCTCCATTTAAAATAGATCTACAAGAGCTGGCAAAAATCCTACCAGGTGCAGCTGAAGGTTTAATGTTAATGAAAAAGGGTGGTCATGCAGTTCTTTACATGCCCCCAGAATTGGCATACGGAAAAAAAGGTAATTATTCTGCCAAAGTACCGGCACACTCGATAGTGATCATGGAAATTTTGCTCGAAGAAATCGAACCGAAAGAGTAATTAGCGACTCAGCCGCGCCCTATAAAACTCTTTGTTTGCTTTAGTTGAATTCGAGTACTCTAAAACCCCTGTACCATCAATCAACTCCATTTGAGGGCCAGTTTCCCACTTATACAAGTCAACACTTCTATCTAGCGTAAAGCGTTGTCCCGGAAACCCTCTGAATACAAATTGATTGGTGAATCCACCATCTACAGAAACCGAGCGATCCCATCGCAATAAGATAGGGGAACTACGTGGCACAATCTGTTTACGTAAAACAACTCCCTCTAAACCTACACTGAGCAACTGCCCGTCGTTACCAAGTGCTCCGTAAAGAGACAAGGTTGAAACTGAACTTTTGGATTCCCAATTAACTAAATCCGAACTTGTTAACACAATACCGTTAGCACCAACCGCAAACCAAATTTTCCCAGCTCTGGCCACATCGTTGAGCCATTGACTGGTTCCACTTACACGACTAACCCAATTCTCACCATCATCACTTGTGAGAATGGCCCCTGCTTGACCAACTGCAACAATTTGTTTTTCAAAGGCTCTTATGCGGTAAATCCAATTCTCTGTTCCAGAATCATGCCGCACCCATTCGGAACCCGTCGGCGAACTCAAAATAAAACCGTTTTCACCAACAGCCACGAACTGATTTTTGAACGACTCCACACTTGTCAGAATTCCTGATGTAGGAGCTTGATGCTTCATCCATCTTTCACCATCGGCACTTGTCAAAACTGTTCCCTTTCCCCCGGTAACCACAACAACGTCGTTCATCGATGCAACACCCTGTAAATCATTTTCGGTAACTCTTGGCTCTACAGCTTTCCAGACAACTCCTAAAGTGTTCACTAGATTTGTCACCGTTTGTTCATTCCCTAACCGAGTCACAACATTTGTCCATGAATTATAACTAGTCATCAGGTGACCGCGATTCCCAGCAGCAACAAGTAAATTAGTGCCCCCCCCCACCCCGAGTAAAATTGCATCTGTCATTGATTCAGGCACTACCTCTAAATTCCATGTCGCACCATCACGGCTTGTTAATACTGTCGCACGATCTCCTACAGCTACTAGCAAATCATTCGAATGGTTGATATCCCACAACCAATTTCTTACAGAATCATCAGCCGTAAACCAATAAAGGTAATCATCGTCAGTTTCATCACGAACACTGTCTACCAACATCCCGGTTCTTCCGCCCAGCAAATATTTATCATCAGTTTCAATTGAACAAAAATAGGTCCAATCAGGGGGGGGAGCAGGATTACTGATATCGTCTTTTTCCAAAAGGTCGACCCAATACATAAAAAATCCAAGTACCCCTTTACGCACTACATTTTCTCCCGCAATAATAACTTCATTGGATGACCCAGTAACGGTGTTGAGATTTTTGTTTGTTCCCGAACGAGCAGCGAGCCAAGTTTGCCCATCGTTGTAACTAAGCAAAACTACACCGTCGTCACCAACAGCCCAAAGGCGATTATTTATAAAGGCAAGGCCATTAAGATCTCGATTCGTTCGACTCTGACGCTTTGTCCATGAGGCCCCATCCCTACTAGTAGCTACAAGACCATTTTCACCAGCAACCACAAAATATCGGCCGGTCCATACAACGGAATAAAGGTTGTCAAGGTAACGAAAAGAACCCTTTCGCCATGATAGGCCATCATCACTAGTATAAAGCGTTCCTGCCTCCCCAACTACAACCGCAGTGTTATTCGATGAAGCCAACGCAAAAAAAGAATTATCGGTTAGCTCATCTAACTTTGCCGGAACAAACAAATCCTCACTCTCACTGTAAAACAAGTCACCCTTGTCTCCAGCTACTATTGCTTGATTATTGAAAAAGCCTACAGCTCGAAGCGTATTTTCTGTCCCTGCATTTCTAGGAAGCCATTGCACTAAATTTTGGCTTGTATGAATTGATCCGTTATCTCCAACCTGAATTGAAAAATTTTGCCCTTTAGCAATGGCGCGAATTGGGTTCCCGTGTGGCCGCGGATTAGCCCACCGCCATGGCCCCTCCTCAGCTCTAGAAAGCTGCATGCAATGAAGTAATAGAAAGCCCAGCAGCGTCCCGCAATGTACTATTTTTTTAATTGGGTAAAATAATAATTTTTTGAAGCGCATTTTTTAAGTATTCTTTAAAAACAAAAATTGCCATTTATAATGAGAATTTCAAAAAGCATACTACATACCAAACTTAATTTTTAAGAATTCACTCATCAAATGGAGAACTAAAGAAACCCCCTGCGTTAAAACCACACACTAGGAGTTGAATTTAACACAGCTCAAGCGTTGAATCTATATAATGAACTAAAAGTAGTTTATAGAAAGACTCCCATTGTAGAACTCCCTAAAGGAAAATATTAAACCGAAATTATTTGTTAACTAATCTGCGAGCTCGTCGGGCATAATCATCTCACGAGTGTAATAGAGCAACCGACCACAGTTGGTACAAGTAACCATATCCCGGCCGCTCTTGGTATCCACTAAAGTCTGAGCTTGCAGTTTCATGTGGCAACCACCGCAATTGCCTTTATCAACTCCCACAACAACGTTACCACTTTTTGTTTCCAGCAACTTCTCGTAGTGACGTACTAATTTTGCATCCAACTTTTCAATCAATGAATCGCGTTCATCTTCCAGAGATTCCAACTCCTTTTCTATATTCTTCTCGCGTTCATCGAAATCAGATAATGTTGCAATCTCATGGGCCTTTGCTTCCTCAGCTATGCCTTTAGCTTCCTCAATCTTTGGTTTGTAAGCATCAATCTCCACAAGTAATTCAAGCTCTTCGTCCTCAATTTTGGAAATAGCCTCCTTAACATGATCAATCTCTCGCCCTAAGGCTGTATATTCCTCGTTCTTGCGTGTTTCAAGTTGCTGTTGAGCGTACTTATTAATTTGCTCTTTTTTAGTCTCTACATCGTTGTCCAAATCTTTACGACGGACTTCCAGCTGTACAAGATGCTGCTTTGCATTGTCATAAACCTCTTGCCTCTTAAGACTATCACGCTTCGCTGACTCCCGCTCAGGATCTAGTGATTCAAGCTCATCCTCAAGCCGGGTAAACTTCATATCCCGATCCTGAAGAATCAGCAATTGGCGAATATTCTCATTCATTAGGGCCGGCATATTTATACCCATGATGGAAGAAGGTCAACGGTTGGTAAGTAAGTTGAGTCAATTCAATAAATAAAATTTACTTAAAAAGCCATTTATAAGATGAAATCACTATATAAAACATAATATTCTCTTTGTTAGGCCAGCATTTGAAATATGAAAACGGAAATTTGGTATTCTCGTACATTTTGCAATTACATTTAATCAACTATCTTTCGTTAGTTGATTTAGGATCAAAAACATCACGCAATCCATCTCCCACAAAATTTAATGCCATTAACAAAGCCGCCAGTCCAATGGCTGGAAAAAATATCATCCACCAATAAACACGGACCGGATTAATCTGTGCGGCACCTTCGGCAATCAGAGAACCTAAACTGGCTTGAGGCGGTTGAATTCCTAAACCAAGGTAACTAAGGAAAGATTCATAAAGCACAACTGCAGGTAGGGTTAATGTTAAATAAACTATTACCACACCAAATACATTAGGCAGGATATGCCTCCAAAGGATTGTCCAAGTGCCAAGGCCCAAAGATCTGGCTGCCTCAACAAATTGCTGTTCGCGTAGCGCCAAAACTTGGCCACGAACAATCCTAGACATAGTAAGCCATGACACCGCACCTAATCCAGCATAGAGCAGAACATGCCGAGCTGCATCGCTACCGTCTCCGGCAAACACCGACTCGACCCAACCTTGAATAACTCCCTCTAATGTTGTGATTATCACTATAACAAAAATTATAGATGGTAATGAATATAGTACATCTACAGTTCGCATCATCCAATTATCCCAACGCCCTCCAAGCAATCCTGCAGTAGCCCCCCAAAGCACGCCAATCACTAAACTAACAAGCGCTCCAACTAATCCCACAAGCAAAGAAATTCGTGTGCCAGCAAGAACACGACCAAATAAGTCCCGACCGTGGACATCAGTACCAAACCAGTATTGGTCACTTGGAGGGTTAAATTGAGCATCGCTATGTTGATCACCTAAGCTAGATACAAAAGGCCAACACAGTGAAATCATAATCAAAGATATCAGAAATACAGATGCTAACATTGCCGGAAGATTTGCACGAAAGCGAAGCCATGCGCGGCGGTTGAGTGATTCACCCAATTGTGATTTTTGAATATTATTACTTGATACAACCTCAGCCATACTTAACCCGCTTATCTAGAAAGCCATAAACCACATCTACAAATAAATTTAATATCAACAAAAGAACCGAATATAAAATTACCAATCCAACTACCATTGTGTAGTCACGGTTTATTGAGCTGTTAACTAAAAACACTCCTATACCTGGAATCTGAAACAGATTTTCCACGACAAATGAACCCACCATAAGATCTGCCAATAATGGTCCACTGTATGTAACTACAGGTAAAATCCCTTCACGCAAAGCATGCCTAAAAACAATCGATTTTTCACTGACTCCTTTCGCTCGAGCTGTTGTAATAAAATCTTGTTGCATAGCTTGACTCATTCCTTCACGAGTTAATCGAGCCACTTTGCCCGCAAAATAAGTCCCCAGCGTTATAGCTGGTAAAATAATATGCCATGGGCCACCCCATAAACCGACAGGAAAAATCGGCCACTTTATCCCAAGAAGAACAATCAGAATTGGCCCCAAAACGAATGCCGGAATACAAACAGCCAAAATTGAAATGAAACTTCCTAAATGGTCTTGCCATCCCCCTCGGCGAAGGGCTGTCCAAATACCGAGAGGAATTCCAACACCAAGAGAAAATCCAAACGAGACAAATCCTAGCACTAATGAAACGGGCAATCCTTGCGTTATTATATCATTAACTGAATGGTTTCGATACTTAAGAGAGGGACCAAAATCACCTCTTATAAGACCACCCTCAAATCCAATCCCAATAAACCTGAGGTACTGTTTCCATAGTGGATCATCAAGATGATACTTAGCTTTTAAATTTCTCTCAATATCCGGGGATGCAGGAGCACGCTCCTTGTCAAATGGTCCACCTGGCGCAACTCGAACCAAGCAAAAAGCAATAAAACTGATTACTAAAATCAAGGGAACCAACATCAACAAGCGTTTAAGAAAATAGCCCAAGCTCACCGCAAAAAACCATGCCTATCAAAAACCATTCATGTAAAGAACTGCCCACACTCTTTCTCAAAGAATTGAATTGCGAAATACGAGACATTATGTCTCATTATGCTTTCGCTTTAAGGTGAGACATTTTGTCTCATTATGTTTATTATTATTAAAAATAAAAGGGTTTTTATATGTTTTTATCCTAAATTGAATTGGCATAGATACTGCATAACTAGTGAGAGTTGGTTGAATAGAAACCGATAACATAACAAGAAAGGAAAACTAATATGATGACAATTAATAAAAGAAATGACAGTCCACTTAACGTATTTGAGGATGTTTTTGGAACTATTTTAAATGATTCTGTGGGGGCTTTAGCCAAAGCAACTCAAACAGGTTCATGGAATCCTTCAGTTGATATTATAGAATCCAATGATAGCTATACCTTAACAGCTGACCTGCCTGGTCTAACAAAAGGTGATGTCCACCTATCGATAGAGGACGGGGTTATAACGCTGTCAGGTGAACGTAAGACCGAGCGGAGCGGAAATAAGGATCTTGGCCACCGCTACGAGAGAGCATTCGGCAAATTCAGTCGGTCATTCCAGCTCGAAAGCGGGATCGACAATAACCAAATTAAAGCAGAATTTAAAAATGGATTACTCAAAGTAGTTCTACCTAAAGTCGAAGCAAGTAAACCATTTGAAGTATCTATTGCTGAATAATTGAAGTTCATTATACCGAACACAAAAGCGGAGCAATTATGCTCCGCTTTTTATTTTTTAAAAAATCTTTAGAAAATTAACGGCCACGACTGCGACGCTTGTCACCGCCATTTTTTGAATTTCCTGAAGTACCCCTGAATTCTGCTGCAAATTGTTCCTTGATTTTAGCTTTCTCTGCTTCGCTTTTTCCTCGAGTAAGTTGCTCGTAGGTAGAACGCATTTCAGCTCTTTGAGCAGAACTAAAATTGGAATAGCTTGAAGAACGACTTGATGATTCTTCTCGTTTCTTTTTTTCTGCCTCCTCTCGTTTCTTACGCTCGTACGACGCCCTCCTTTCAGCAGCAGCCTTTGCATCAGAGGAACGGGAACTGGATGACTTAGAAGAACTACGAGGAGACTTGCTTACAGAAGTTTTAAATGTGTCCTCTTTGAAAGAAAGACTCCGCATAGAGCCAAATTCTTTTACAGTTATTTTGCCTGTTTTCTTGTCGATGGAAACAATTTCGATGCCACCTTGTTTTTCTCCAACCGCTAATTCAATATATTTAGGTGGTTCTGTTTTCTTTTTTGGATCAATCATAGCCAAAGCTGCACGCTCAACACCTCTATGTCTATAGATACCAGTCAGCTTAATATCTTCACTTTTAGCTGGCTCTGCTGGAGGAGGTTCTGATTTTCGTGATGGCGGCTCGTTGGCAAGATCAAATGCGTTACGCTTGTTTATTGCCGAAAAGGGATTGGCTTCTTCCGCTGCTTCAAGCTGAAAATTAACACCTAATAAAACAACTAGAACACTTGCCAAAATCGATACTTTATAAGCAATTTGAATCATAATTAATTTACTAGAATCTAAAAAAAGCACATTCACAATACGTTCAAAAAGGAATTTAAGTTACGAAAAACGAGTAATTAATCAAGTTTAAGTCTACTGAGCACCTAGAGAACTGGCCATTGTGAAAATTGGCAGTAATAAGCCGAGAGCAAGAAAACCTATACCGGCAGCAACAAGACAAAGGATCACCGGTTCAATAAGCCGAACAGCTTGATCCACCTGCTGGTTTGTGCGTCGTTCGACAGAATCGGCAATCTGTAACAAAACTTTTTGTAATTGATTTGATTCCTCGGCAACTGAAATCATTGCAATAACTTGTTCAGGGAACAAGCCGCCAGCCTTTAATGGCTCTGTAAGTGGCTCACCTGCACGAACGCTCTCGAGTGCGTCATTAATGTTAACAGCCAATAATGCCGAACCGGTAGCATCACGACTAATGGCTAATGCCTGAAGAATCGGGACACCATTAGCTAGCATTGTACCGAGGATTCTGCAAAAACGAGTTATGGAAACCATCTTTAATGCATTTCCAGCCACTGGTATCTTTAGACGCCAACGCTCAAGGGCCTGCTTGCCCGCCTGACTTTGCAGAACGCTCCAAAAAGAGGCAATAAAGGCAATAATTGCCGCGATGAGAATTAGCCAGTGATTTCTAAGCATCTGACTAAGGAAAAAAACAACCTCAGTTGGCATTGGTTTATCAACATCGACCAACATCGGCTCAAACTTGGGTACGAAAAAAATTAACGCTCCAACCATCACAGCGCTGCCCATAAACACCAGCATGACGGGATAGACTAACGCTCCGAAAACTTTGCTTCGCAGCTCATCAAGACGCTCAAGAAAAACCGATAAGCTTGCTAAAACTTCCTCCAAGAAACTAGCACGTTCCCCGGCTTGCACCATGACCGTGTGAAGGGTTGGAAAAACATCCTCATGGCCTGCCATTGATTCGAAAAGAGACTTGCCGTCTGCCACCTCGTTGTGAATATCACGTAATACATCCGCGAGTCGTTTGTTGACAGTTGACTTAAAAATAGATTTTAGGGCACGGAGCAAAGGCACTCCAGAACCGAGTAAATCAGAAAGCTGGCCGTACATTATTCCAAGGTCCCGTGATGATATATTACGTCGAATCGAACTTGCTCCCTGATTATCCTCTAAATTCCATATGTCGATAGGATACAGCTCACGATCTTCCAATAACCGGGAGGCAGCACTTTTACCTTCCGCCTCAATCTGACCGGAAACCTTGTTTCCATTTTGATTTCTCGCCGTGTATTGAAACTTGGGCATAGCTTTATTTATGCGGCAGTCACACGCATAACTTCATCAGGTGTCGTAATCCCTTTTCGAACCTTAAGCCAACCATCCTCACTCAGCATTCGCATGCCATTAGCTTGACCAGTTCGGACCAACGCGCTAGCCGGGACGCGTTCAATAATTTGCTCGCCCAGTTCTTCGTTCATCATCAACAATTCATAAAGTCCTGTTCGACCCCGGTAACCACCATTGCGGCAAGCTCGACAGCCAACACCCTTGTATACTTTACCCCCTTTTGGCCATTTGAGGTTTTTAGGCAAACCTGCTTTTTTAAAATTAACCTCCTTTTTGCAACTAGGACAAATAACTCGCACCAGCCTTTGAGCCATAACTCCACTTAGCGTGCTGCTTACGAGAAAAGGTTCAACTCCCATATCTATCAATCGAGTCGCAGCAGAAGCTGCATCGTTGGTGTGCAGAGTGGATAATACCAAATGACCGGTCAGCGAAGCCTGTGTAGCTGCCTGCGCAGTTTCAAGATCCCTAATTTCTCCAATCATAACTACATCGGGATCATGCCTCAGGATTGCACGAAGCCCCATTGCAAAGGACATACCAACCTTGTGATCAACCGGGATTTGATTCACTCCATCGAGGTTGTACTCAACCGGATCTTCTGTGGTGATTACTTTTTTTTCCGATCCAACTATAGCGTTAAGGGCTGCGTAAAGGGTTGTGGTTTTCCCACTACCAGTTGGGCCAGTAACAAGAAAAATACCATGCGGCTTTACAATGAGTGTTTTAAATTGATCGAAAGTTTCTTCATCCAATCCGAGCTCAGTTAAACTATAAAGCACAGTCGTTTTATCAAGAATACGCATCACCACTCCTTCGCCAAATATCATCGGAATCACGCTCACACGAACATCCACCTGACGGCTGCCAACGGAAAATTTAATTCGACCATCCTGAGGAAGCCTTCTCTCGGCAATATTCATATTTGAGAGTATCTTTACACGACTTATTATTGCAGCCTTAAAACGATTAATTTGAGGAGGCATGGCAGCTTCCTGTAAAACACCATCTATCCTATAGCGGATTGAGAGTGTCCGCTCAAATGGCTCGATATGTATATCACTTGCCCGCTCATTTATTGCTTCCAAAATGATCTCATTTACAAGCTTGATAACGCTAGCTTCCTGCGCCATCTGTAACAAATCCTGGCTGTCATCTTCCGAACCAGAAATTGCAAGCTCTTCGTCACCGGCCATCTCTTCGACCGTGTCACCTCCAACCCCATAGTGGTCCTTTATAATTTTATCAATTTCATCTTTAGGGGCTAGTACTGGACTTACTTCTAGGTTTGTTAATAGCTTAATTTCATCAAATATATACAAATCAAATGGATCACTTGTAGCTACCTTAAGCTTACCCTCTCGACAAGAAATGGGGGCAAGGTGGTTGCGATATACAAAACGCGATGGAAGGGATCGGATAGCCTCGTCCTCAATGTCTTCGTTAGGGAGATCAACAAATTCAAAATCAAAGCGTTCAGCCATCACCTCAAGAAAAGCTCGTTCAGTGATGGCTTCATTTTCAATTAGAGCTTTATCAAGGCGCAAACCTTTATCCTCATGCAGACGCTGAGCAGAATCAATGTCCTCAACAGACACTAATCCTTTTTCCACTAAAACTTCTGCGTAGCTACTCATTGCTATTATTTAACTGAAAACTAATTTTACGACATTATAAATCGCGCCGCTATTCAAAACCATTGTAAGAAAATCGCAAGCGCAAGAAAATGGATCTGTAATTTACGATTTACAAAAACACCCCTTCGTTTAATCTTTTTTAGAGGCTGTTTTTCGCTAATTGCTTTAATAGCTCACAAATTTTTATATGGAATCCAAAACGCTCGCACTCACTTGTGCCCGCCTGGCTGATAACAAAAAAGCCGAAAATATTGCCCTTCTGGATCTCCGATCTATTTCCTCAATAGCTGATTATTTTGTCATTGTAACCGGTTCTAATGAACCTCATCTGCGTGCCATTGTCGATGAAATCACCGAAAAACTTAGACTTGATCACAATGTTCGCCCATTCTCTATTGATGGGGCAAAAATCACGCCCTGGATCGTTCTGGACTTTATCGATGTACTAGTACACGTCATGAATGATGAGTTCCGAGAGTTGTACGATCTTGAAAACCTTTGGGGTGATGGTGAAAAAATTGATTTTAAATCGGATAAATCGCCGATCGAAAATTAATTTTAAAGGTTTCGCAGAAATACCATAAGCAAATGAGTATTCAATGTGAATAACATCGACTTGAAAACTTCCCTCTTCGAAGCATTATCTCCTTCGTGTCTAATAATACTTTACTACAACTAGATCTTCCTGGAATACCTAAGGTTCGAAGCGGAAAGGTGCGCGAAATGTTCGATCTTGGTGATAGCCTTCTAATGGTCGCTTCAGACCGTATTAGCGCATACGATGTTGTATTGCCGAACGGCATCCCTCTAAAAGGAGAAGTCTTAACAATGTTTTCTCACTTTTGGTTTGAACGAGTTGCCGACCTAGTGCCTAACCACTTGCTAGCTAAGGCAGATGAGCCCTTACCGCAAGCAGTACAATCGCACGCCGAACAAATTGGCCGCAGAGCCATGGTTGTAAAAAAAGCTCAACCATTAGCCATTGAATGCGTGGTAAGAGGGTACCTTGCAGGGTCTGGTTGGAAAGAGTACCAAAAACAAGGCACTGTATGCGGTATAAGCCTGCCTGACGGCCTAGATAATTCCTCAAAACTTCCTGAACCAATTTTTACTCCTGCCACTAAAGCAGAAGAGGGGCACGACGAAAACATTAGCTTTGAAGAAGCTATCAACATAGTTGGTAAAGATATAGCAGAACAAGCCCGCGAGTTGAGTATTAAAATTTACAATCGAGGGCGTGACCACGCTGCAGAGAAAGGTATTATAATTGCAGATACTAAGTTTGAGTTTGGTATTTTTGAGGGAGAACTAATCTTGATCGATGAAGTATTAACACCTGACTCGTCTCGCTTCTGGCCGGCCGACCTTTATGCTCCTGGCAAAAGTCAACCCAGCTTTGATAAGCAGTTCGTTCGTGATTATCTAGAGACTCTCGACTGGGACAAAAACCCTCCTGGACCTGAACTGCCTGAGGATATCGTACAAAAAACTAGCGAAAAATATATTGAAGCATACACTCGTGTAACGGGCTTAGATTTCTAAAAAATTAATTAACAGTCGAAGGTTCAGGCTGAATATTTATTACTATGAAAACCTCTTTAAATTGGTTTTTTATATTGGCTTTAACAATGAATGGTAAAGCTTTGGTTGTTGCAGAATTCGACTTAACACAATTAAAGAAGCCTTCACCAAATTCAGCAAACGAGCCTTTAGCTAAAAGTATGTCCCTTGTTAAAGCGGTTGAATTTATCGACCGTGCTTCGCTTCATTGGCAGGAATCCCGTGAATGCGTAACCTGCCATACAAATGGCGCCTATCTCATGGGTAGGGCAAAACTTAAGGGAGACCCCGCACCCCATGCAGCAGTCCGAAATTTCTTTGAACATTATGTTGCTGGATGGAAAAGCAAAAAACCTGGGCCACATGGTGTTGTTGCCACAGCTGCCGCTCTAGCCCTTGACGATGCCGCAAAGGGTAAACTTTCTGAAACCACACTAAATGCATTTACTGAGGCATGGAAAACACAACGTGAAGATGGATCGTGGGATTGGCTTAAGTGCGGTTGGGGGCCTTACGAATCCGATGACCACTATGGAGTCACCCTTGCCGCCATCGCCGTAGCAAATGCACCTGAAAAATATTCAATCTCAAAGGCTGCTAAATATGGATTTGATAAATTACTGAATTGGTTAAAACAAAATGAGCCGAAACTAGCTCATCAAAAAGGAATGATGCTATGGTTAAGCGAAGCGGCTCCACAATCCTCTTTAAAGAAACAGAAGGCACGCTGGCAAAAGGAACTGCTTAACCTGCAACAAAAAGATGGAGGCTGGGCAATCGCAACTCTGGGCGATTGGAAACGCGCCGATAACACATCACAGATCCTTGACCAAAGTGACGGATACGGCACCGGGTTCGTTGTGTTTGTGTTACGCAAATCAGGCATTGCTGCTGAGCATCCAGCTATAATGCGTGGGATTCAATGGATTAAATCTAACCAACGAGAAAGTGGACGCTGGTTCACCAGATCAACCTACAACGACAAACACCACTTTATCACCCATGCAGGGACTACTTTCACTCTCTTGGCTCTTGCGGAATGCAATCAACTAGAAAATTAAATCTATCTCTTCGTTAGTAAATATTCGATCAGATTGCTAAATTCAACTTTAGAAATAGAATGCGCAAAACCAGTCGGCATGATTGACAAAGGCAATTTTCTTTGC
>CEVX01028253.1_pt1 | contig 21576 bp, 22 predicted proteins | sample 356561 | NCBI WGS metagenome assembly CEVX01 (sample SAMEA2623886, study PRJEB7988) | marine metagenome | biome: marine biome (ENVO:00000447); feature: surface water layer (ENVO:00002042); material: "saline water (ENVO:00002010), including plankton (ENVO:xxxxxxxx)" | depth 5 m | reverse complement strand
GGCGCTCTGCCAGCTGAGCTACTTCCGCGTAACTTTTATATTAATAACTCTATTTATTAATTAAATTAATTTTTTCCCGTAGATCCAAAACCACCTTCAGATCTTTCAGTATTTTCAAGATTGCTAACTTCAGTAAATGTAATATTTTCAGTACTAATTACTACAAGTTGTGCAATCCTCTCATGCTGAGTGGTTGTATATATCTCTTTTGAATAATTCATGAGTGGTACCATTAGCTCCCCTCTGTACCCTGGATCTATAAGACCTGGAGAGTTTATTGGTGCAATTAAATACTTACTAGCTAGACCAGATCTAGGCAGTACAAAACCTCCTACATTTAAAGGAAGCTGTATAGCAATACCTAATTTTACAAGAACCACTTCTCCAGGATTAATAACATAATCACTATCTGCATAAAGATCATACCCAATATCATCAGAATGACTTTTATTTGGAATTTTTGCATTCTTGTTAAGAAGTTTTATTTTTATATTAAAATTATTATTCAGTGGTACCCTTTCAATGATGAATATTAGAGATTATTTTTTTATAAATAAAACTAAAAATACTAATAAAATTAAAATTCTTGATTTACTTGGGTTTGAAGCTGATATTTCAATAGATACATCAGAATATGAAACTGTAAATATAGAAGAATCTGAAAATTTAGATCAACAAAGTTTTGATGACCTTATTTCCAATACAGAGGAAATAACTACAGTGCCTACAAAATCAAGTATTGAGACATACCTAAATCCTAGTAATGACGTATCTCAGATTACTCTAGACCCATCTACAGATACATTTAATCCTTTAAAAATTACTTCACAGATTCAAAAAGTCTGGTCAGATCTTGAAAGTAGAAGAAAATGGGTAATACCAGCATTTATTTCAATAACTATAATCATAATTACTTCTTTTTCTATAAATTCATTTTTTAACTATCAGAATGTACAAACAGAAATTGCAGAGGATGCAATAGTTGTAACATCAAATTCCAACGAATTAATAGATTTGTTACCTACGCTTATTGAAATCTCTACAAATACATTTTATTCCAAATATGACGTTTCAAATGCTAGTGCAAATTTACAGCAAATAGAATCATCCTTACTTGAATATAAATTAAATTTAGATTCTAGAAATGATATACCCAATAAAGAAGGTGTCTTGAGCAATTTAAATGATATTTTTGTACTTGTTGATGAGCTAGATCTAGTCATTACATATAGAATCCTTATTTCTGAAATATTAATTTATTCAGAATTACCCGTAAAGGAAGAAGATGTTAACATTGATCTACTTACAGCTGAATTATCTTCAATTATTGCACAAAGTAAAGTAAATTATTCAAGTCTTCCAGAAATATTAGAATTTACTAATCACAAAAATTTAGTTGATATTGCATTAATAACAGCTGAAGATCTTCATGGTAGATATTTGGCTGCTCTTAGAAATAATGAGTACGATGTAGCTCAATCGATATCATCAGCAATAATATTGAATAAATCAACAGAAATTAAAGCTTTTGAAAATTCTTTGGATGTATTTAATCAGAAAAGCTTAGATATTTATAGAAATCTATCCGATTTACCGTAAGTTATAACTCAGCAACTTCTTTTTCAAAATCAGAAGCATCAGAGAATTCTTTATACACTGAGGCAAATCGTAAATAAGCAACTTTATTTGTTTCTTTTAAGTGTTTTAGGACAGTTTCACCAATAAAATCACTCTTAATTTTGTTTCCACTAGATTTAATTTCATTATGTATATTAGAAACTAATGTTTTTAGTTGTTTTTCATTTAGATCAAGACCGCCAAAAGCATTTTCAATACCTTTAAATAGTTTTTCATAATTAAATTCCTGAAAAATACCGCTTCTTTTTTCAACTAAAATACCTATCTCAGCTTTTTCGTAAGTGGTAAAACGTAAATTACAAGTTGGACACTTTCTTCTTCTGCGAATAGAGTTCCCTTCGTTGTTTTTTCTAGAATCTATTACGCTAGTTTCAACCTTATTACAAAATGGACATACCATATATAGTGTTATTATAGTAATCTCCAAATCTAGTATCAAATATTTGAAGGAATTAACAAAATATTGTTAACAATAAGTAGAGAATTTTCCAAATTGTTAATTTTTTTAATATTATATATAAATTTTTCTTTATTTTTGCTATTGAACTGATCAGCGATACTCCACAAAGAGTCTCCGTATTGTATTTCATACTGTATATATAAATTATTATCTTCATTGTCTTCAACAGTAAGTGGCGATTTAGAAAATAAAACGGAAATTGTGCTTATTAAATACACAATAACAAATACTTTAATTTTAAGTTTCATAAATATAAATATAAATATTACGTAAGACAATTTTATTCGAACATTTGTTCTACTATATGATATAATTAGATAATGAAAAGTAATAAACAGAACGAAATATTAAATTATGTCCAAAAAAAATTAAATACTGAAAACTACTCCCCTTCAGTAAGAGAAATAGCTGAAGCTGTAAATTTAAAATCTACTAGTTCTGTGCAACATCACTTAAATAATTTAGTTAAAAAGGGATTAATAGAAAAAAAAGCTAATTTATCAAGATCACTATCTAGTAACAAAAATAAAACTACTTTTAAACCAGTCCCAGTTGTAGGTTTTATATCTGCAGGAATTCCATTATTAGCTGAAGAGAGCAAAATTGGAGAAATCCCTGTACCTGCTGAAAAATATTCACAAGATTTATTTGCTCTTAAAATTAATGGTGAATCAATGATTGAAGCTGGAATATACGATGGTGATATTGTTGTTATTGATAAAAATCAAGAACCTAAAAACGGTGATATAGGAGCATTTATGGTTCATGAAACTGAAGCTACTGTAAAATATCTTGATACAATATCCGGTACAAAATACTTAATACCAGCGAATAAAGAATTCAACAATATAGAGGTAACAGAAAATACTCAACCAATAGGAAAAGTAGTAAGTTTATTTAGAGATATATAACTTCTCCAGATAAAATCAGTTTGTCTTCTAAAAACTTTAAGTTCAAATCTCCTCCAGGAAATAGAATGTAACTATCATTTTCTATTTGTTTTGTCTTATATAAGTAATTAAACAAGCATAATGCGCCAGATCCACATGCGTCTGTTTCACCAACCCCACGCTCAAAAACCCTAGCTTTAATGTATTTCTCGTCAATAATTTGATATATCTCTAAGTTAAAACCATCTTCAAATAAATCTAGAGCATCTATTAATTTTTTTAATTTAACTAAATTAGTATTTACTACATCATCTACAGGAACAAGAAAATGAGGGTTCCCTACTTCAGATTTAATACCTTCGTATTGGTCAAATAAAACTGTTTCCTGACTGTAAGTGGGTAATGGGGCTTGTATTTCTACACTATTATCTTGAACTAAAACATCAATATCAGAAACTGGGGCAGACACTATAAATTTATTACTATCTACATAATTATTATCGACTGAATACTTTGCTACACACCTAACTCCATTGACACATAATTCAGCACTGGAACCATCATTATTAAAATAATGCATTTTCACTGTTGAAGCATTTACAGGTTCAACAAAAATTACACCATCAACCTCATATTCAGCATCACTAACTAGTGCAACAACTTGAATTTCAGAAACAGGACCATCATATTGCCCAACAAGAAAATTATTCCCTGTACCCGACATAAATGCAAAATTAGCCATTTATAATCTCCATCATACTGTTATAAACATCTTCTTCTTTTGAAGAGTTTATCATCTTAAATCTATCTTCTTTCTTAAACCAAGTTAATTGTTTTTTGCCTAACCTTTTAGTCTTTAAATTTATATTTTCTTCAATATCTTCAGATAAATTTAACCCAATTGCTTGCATTACTGTTTTTGATGGATTTTTAATATTATTAATTTCTTCTACTATTCCTTTATTTATCATTTCTTTAGTTCTTAATTCAATATTTTCTTTAAAATCTGGATGATTCCAGAATACCCCTACGTATCCTTTTGGTATGTTCATATCTGGAAATACAAATTTAGATTCTTCAACCATAAATGATTCAATATTTCTCATTAATCTTCTTTTGTTTAATTCTATATTTGGTATTGGAATGTTATTTAGATTATGAAAACTTATTAACTGATCGTAATTTAACTGTTCAAGTTCAGATCTGATTGCAGAATCTGTTGGTTTAAACTCATATTTGTCAATAATTGACTTAATGTATAATCCTGAACCACCAACAGCAAGAATATTTTCATTAAAAGATTTACTAGGTATTTCTTGATCTATTAAGTAATTTAAATAATCAATAATTGAAAAATTTTGATCAGAATCAGCAATATCTAAACCATAGTACTTAACTTGTGCCTGCATGACATCAGAAGGCTTTGCAGTCAATATGTCTAATCCTCTATATACTGCCATAGAATCAATCGATAAAATTGACATATTATTCTCAATAGCAATCTTATGGGCTAATTTTGATTTTCCTGAAGCTGTAATTCCTGAAAGAAAGTAGAGCAAATTAAATCTGTTTCGCTTTTAAGAAGAATGGTGTTGAATCAGTAATTTTAACTTTTACAAGATCACCTAAATTTAGGTTGTTTTTATCAACATGTGTAATTTGACCACTGTTAATCCGACCCGAATAAACCTGATTATTTTTTTTGGATATTTTTTCAATTAAAAGTGTCTGTTCTGTTCCAACAAATCTATTAAGCTTCCTTTCACTTATATCAGTTTGAGTATCTTTTAATAATTGAAATCGTCTACTTATTATTTCATTATCAATAAATTCTTTATCCATATCAAAAGCTACAGTTCCGGGCCTGGGAGAAAATTTAAACATGTAAATTGAATCAAATTCTGCATAATTTACAATATCCATTGTGTCTTGAAAGTCAGATTCAGTTTCTCCAGGGAAGCCAACAATAATGTCTGTTGTTAGTGAAACATCTGGAATAATTGTTTTAATCATATCAACTTTTTCTATAAATCTTTCTTTGTTATAACCTCTATGCATTTTTGATAATATAGCGCTACTTCCACTTTGTAGTGGTATGTGAACCTGGTTACATACTGTTTCTAAATCCCTTACTGCAAAAATTGTTTCTTTTTTAAAATCTTTAGGATGTGGAGATGTGAATCTTATTCTCTTAAGACCTTTTATATCATTCAACTGTTCAAGTAATTGAGGGAAATATGGCCTACTCTTATTATCTATTTTTAAATCTCTACCGTATGAATTTACATTTTGTCCTAATAATGTAATTTCTTTAACACCTTCATCAACAAGATGTTTTGCTTCGTTAATAATATCCCCAGGTCTTCTGCTTATCTCAGGTCCTCTAACTGACGGAACAATACAAAATGTACAAGAATTATTACATCCAATTTGAATAGTAAGCCATGCTGAAAATTCAGACTCTCGTATTGACGGGGCATCTGTTGGTAAATTCTCAATTTTTTCGATAATTTCTGTAACAGGTCCCCAGTCTTCTGCTTGGTTTAATAGATTTACTACATTAGTAAGATTATGGGTGCCGATTACAACATCTACCCATGGTGCTTTTTCTCTTACAAGATTTTTATCTTTTTGAGCTGCACAACCTCCAACAAGTAACCTTCTTTGATCATTTTGAGATTTCCATTTTTTTAATTGACCAAGAGTGCCATAAAGTTTGTCATCAGCATTTTCTCTAATCGTACAAGTATTAACAAATAGAATATCTGCATTATCTTCAGATTCTGCTTTTTGCATACCATCTAATTCAAACATTCCAGAAACTCGTTCTGAATCATGAACATTCATTTGACAACCAAAAGTTTTAACAAAGTATTTTTTTCCAACACGAGAAGGATTAAAAACTATTTTTGGTTTAATTTCAACTGTTTGTACCACAATTGAATTATAAAATATTTATATATATATAAATTAACTTATTTTTCTGAATTTGAGTCTTCTTGTTCTTCAGAAACAACATCTTCTTCCTCTGGAATAACTTCATCCTCGTCTGATTCAATTAAACCAACGGCTTTATAAACTGCTGTTTCAAGTTGTAAAGCGATATCAGCATTCTCTCTAAGAAAACGTTTTGAATTTTCTTTACCCTGTCCAAGTTGAACTTCATCATAAGTAAACCAAGCACCAGCTTTTCTTACTATTCCATGATCAACACCAACGTCTAACAAGCTACCCTCTCTTGATATTCCTTGTCCAAACATAATATCAAATTGTGCTTCTTTGAACGGAGGAGCAACTTTGTTTTTAACTATTTTTGCTCTTACTCTATTTCCAATCATTTCAGCACCAACTTTTAATGTTTCGATTCTTCTAATATCAATACGAACAGATGCATAGAATTTTAAAGCTCTACCACCACTTGTAGTTTCAGGAGATCCCCACATTACACCAATTTTTTCTCTGATTTGATTTATGAAAATTACTGTAGTTTGTGTTTTATTAATAGAAGATGTTAGCTTACGTAATGCTTGTGACATTAGTCGAGCTTGCAAGCCAACATGAGATTGGCCCATTTCACCATCTATTTCTGCTTGAGGAACTAATGCTGCAACTGAATCAATTACTACTATATCAACACCTTCAGAATCAATTAACATATTGGCAATTTCTAAGGCTTGTTCACCAGTGTCTGGTTGAGATACAAGTAGTTCGTCAATATCAACACCAAGTGCACTTGCGTAAATTGGGTCTAAAGCATGTTCTGCATCAATAAATGCCGCAACGCCTCCTGCTTTTTGAGCTTCAGCCGCTATGTGAAGTGATAATGTAGTTTTACCTGAACTTTCAGGTCCATATATTTCAATTACCCTTCCTTTTGGTACACCACCTATACCTAAAGCTAGATCTATTGCTAGTGCTCCGGTAGAAATTGAAGGCATTTTCTTAATTTGATCAGATCCTAGTTTCATAAGTGAACCTTCTCCAAATTGTTTTTCAATCTGTGAAAATACTGTATCTAGTTTCTTTTCCCTGTCTTTATCCATTTTATTCTCCTATTTATTAACAATAATTAATAACTATTTAAACATCTTAATATGACAATTTTAATCGAACATTTGTTCGAATACAACTATTTAATAAATTTAATTAAATCCCATAATGCATTATTTACTGCTCTTAGAATAATGTCTTCCCTACTGCCTCTTAGATTATGTTCATATGTTTCAGTTTTAGAATCTGAAACTATTGTTATAAAAATTTGGCCAATATTGTACTTACTTGATGGTAATGGTCCAGCTTCTCCAAGAATTGCTAATGAAATATCAGAACTATATTTTACCCTTGATGCAATAGCTAAATCTTTAGATAAAACTTTCCAATCGTCAATTACATCAGATTCTAAAAATTCTTCTTTGGCCTCTTTTGTATACAGGGTATTAGACGCCACTAAAGATTTACTTGCACCTGGATTGTCAATTAATGCTGATGATAGATTACCTCCGGTTACACTTTCTACTAAAGATATCTTTAATTTATACTTTTTCAAAAGATCTAATAAAACTCTTGAGGAAGAAATATTTTCTGTACTAAGAATGTAATCTTTTAATATTTGTTTAATATTGTTTTCAAAAGTAAGTAAATCTTCAGAATTTACAGAATTTTTATCATATCTTAATTTAATTATTCCTTTACTAGCTAGATAAGCAATATCTAAATTTTTTGGTTTAAAATTATCTATTTCTTGTGCAAGTGCTGACTCAGCTTGATTGAAGAATAAGAAAAACCCATAATCTTTATTTGTACTTTTATAATTTTTACTCAAGAAAGGAATTATTTCATCAGACACTAAAGGGTTAAATTCCCTAGGTGGTCCTGGCAAAATAAAAATATGTTTATCTTCAACTTCAATATGAATTCCTGGCGAAGTTCCATTTGTATTATTAAGTTTTTTTGCTCCTTCAGGTATTTCTGCTTGTTTAATATTATTTTCAGGCATAACTAGCCCTCTATTTTTCCATCTAGATTCCATCCAAGATAAATGTTCTTTATCTAAAATTAAATTTAATTTTAAATATTTTGAAATAACTTCCTTAGTAAAATCATCTTCGGTTGGTCCAATACCACCACATGTAATAATCACATCATTGTTCTGAATGAGATAATCAAATTTATTTTTTATTATTTCTCTATCATCTGGAACTGTTAGTTCTGAAGTCAGAACATAACCATTATTGTATAAAACCTGACCCAGTGAAGAAAGGTTTGTATTAACAGTATCCCCAAGGAGAATTTCTGTTCCAATGCTTAATAATGCAATATTCACACTATTTAGATTAGCAAGATTATATCTAAACAAGATTATGATAATTGCATGAAGAAATATTTTTTAATATTATTAATTTTGACATCATGTTCACAAAATATAACTCAAAATAATGAATCTGCAGATAATCTGATTACAGAAACATCATTTCAATATGTAAATACAAATTTAACTAATGAATATGAAATCTTTAATGACAAGAAAACAATTATTGTATTTTGGGCTGATTACTGAAGTGTTTGTAGGCGGGAGTTACCTGTCTTAGAACGAGAGTTAAATAATCTTACAGAAACATACGATGTTATTGCTTTGGCACACAGCGAATTTGGCCCAACACTTGAGTGGGTGGAAAATAATCTAAATGGAGATTTAAAAATAGGATTTTCAACTTCTGAGTTACGAGATCACTTTAAAATTGTTGGTCAGCCGATAACAATCATTTTAGATACCAATGGTGAAGTTATTTTTAGAGAATTTGGTGAAATAAATTTAGCAAATTTTTAATGTAATTTAAAGAAGGTTTACAGCTATTTATGTATGATAAGAACATAAGCTAGCGGAGGACAATGATGAAGAAATCATTACTACTTTTACTCTGTCTCGCTCTTGTTGCTACTGCGTGTGGTGGTAGCACTGAAGAGACAGTAGAAGAACCCGTTGCTGTGGAAGAAGTCGAATCTTTAGAAGCTCCAGCTACTACAGTTGCACCTACTTTAGATAAAATTGTTTTCGGCTTTGTACCTAGCGCGGAGCAAGCCGAACTATTAGATAATATTCAACCTATGATGAAAGTTTTAAGTGATGGTTTGGGAATTGAAGTTGAAGGATTTGTAACAAGCGACTATTCAGGTCTGCTCGTTGCAATGGGTTCAGGACAAGCTGATGTTGGGGCATTTGCTACTTTAGGATATGTTACAGCAATGAATGCATTTCCTACAAGATTCGAAGCTATTGCCAAGTCTGTAAGGTATGGCTCAGGATCTTATCACGGTACATGGTGGACAACAGATGCAAGTATTTGTAAATCTGCACCTGTTATAGGAGCCTTTGAAAATATTAATGGTGTTCCTACATTAGTTACAGGGTCTGAAACTACACCACCAGATGTAAAAGCTTTACAAGTTGGTTGGGGTTTTGGAGATGATGGTTTAATACCAGAAGTAAGAGATGGTGTTACAACTAGTCCAGGACTTGTATGTGAAGCAGATATTTCTGTTGTAACCGGTGAAGAAGTATTATTTGTTGAAGAAGGTTCAACATCTGGCTACCTTTATCCAGCATTACAATTGAAGAATCAAGGAATAGATTATGTAAATGGCATAACACCTAGATTTGCTGGTTCTCATGATGGTGTAATTGCAGGACTTTATAATGGAGATGCTAAATTTGGCGTTACATATGACGATGCAAGAAGGACACTAAGGAAAACAAATGCAGATGTGGGTGAAAAGGTTATTGCCTTTGCAATCACAGATGAAATTCCAAATGATGTAATTGCTGTAAGAACAGATCTACCAGAAGAGATTAAAGAAAAAATATATCAAATCTTGTCAGAATATATTGCTACTGAAGAAGGTTTAGCAATGATGGATGACATTTACGGATGGACAGATTTAGTTCCAGCAATAAACTCAGAATTCGATGTTGTAAGAGAAGCAGCTGAAGAATTTGGTTTATACGACGACTAAGAATTAATATAAAACTAGGGCAGTATTTACTGCCCTAGTTTTTTTTTGGTAAAAATATGATTCAATTTAAAAATGTGAGTGTTACTTATCCTGGTGGTGTTAAAGCTCTTAACAATGTCACTTTAGAAATCGAAGAAGGTGACTTTGTCATAATAGTAGGTATGTCTGGTGCGGGAAAATCGACCTTATTAAGAACAGTAAATAATCTTGTAAAACCGACTGATGGAGAGGTAATTGTTGACTCAAAAATTGTTACTAACGCATCTAAAAAAGAATTAAAAGAAATTCGATCAGACATAGGTATGATTTTTCAAACTTTTAATCTGGTAAATAGATCTTCCGTTTTAAAAAATGTTTTAACAGGGAGACTAAGTCAAGTTTCTACTCTTCGTTCAGTATTAGGACTATGGCCAAAAGAAGATAAAGACATCGCTTTTGAATCATTAAACAAAGTTGAAATTTTAGAAAAAGCATATGTCAGAGGTTCAAATCTTTCAGGAGGACAACAACAGAGAGTTGGTATAGCCAGAGCTCTAGCTCAAAAGCCTAAAGTTATGCTTGCAGATGAACCAGTTGCTTCACTTGATCCAATAACCTCAAGAGTTGTTATGAAATACTTAAAACAAATTAATCAAGAACTTGGTATTACTACAATTGTCAATTTACACTTTCTAGATCTTGCTAAAGAATTTGGTGAGAGGTTAATTGGCTTAAAAGATGGTGAACTTGTATATGATGGAAAAGTTAATGATGTGAGTGATCAAGATTTTGAAAATATATATGGCAGAGCTATTAAATCCTCTGATCTATTAGGAGAAGACGATTAAAGTACCTAAGAAGCCTCTTCCTTCTTTATTAACTGTAATTGGTTATCCTTTTGCAATTGCATTCAGCATATTTTCATTTTTTCAAGTTGGTTTTAATTTAGAGGATTTTAAACGTAACTTAGCTAACAGAAAACTTGTTACAGATACACTATTTAATCCAAAATGGGAATGGGCTTTTGAAAATGCAGCGCAAGCATTAGTCGAAACAATCCAGATTGCAATATTAGCAAGTATTCTTGGATGCTTTATTGCACTTCCCTTATCTTTTTATGCGTCTAAAGCAACAAATCAAACTACTACTACTTATATAATTTATAAATCATTTTTAAATTTTATTAGAACTATTCCTGATTTATTTTGGGCTATGTTATTTACTGTTGCTGTTGGTCTAGGACCTTTTGCAGGAGTGTTAGCTTTGATTATGTTTTCTATGGCAATCATGGGTAAATTATTATCTGAAACTATTGATAGTATTGATTTGGGTCCTCTAGAAGCTGCGAAAGCAAGTGGTGCAAAACACAATCAAGCTGTTTTTACCTCAGCGCTCCCACAAATACTTCCAAATTTTACTGCTTACTTTTTGTACATATTTGAATTATGTATTCGAGCATCGGTTATTTTAGGTTTAGTTGGAGCAGGAGGAGTAGGTAGAATAATAGAAACTCAAAGAATCTTTTTACGATTCGATAGGATTTCACCAATAATTGTTTTTATATTAGTAGCTGTAATTGCAATAGAACAATTTAGTGTTTGGTTAAGAAGAAAAATATTATGAAAATTCCTCAACAGCCAATTAATCAGAAAATTCTTAAATATTTAATTACAGTTCTAATTGTTGTAGGGTCAATATGGTCGGCTTCTGGATTAGAAATCACACCAGATAGGTTCCTATCTGCACCTGGAAAAATATGGATACTAATTTCAGCAATGTTTCCTCTAGACTTATCACAGGAAGCTATGGACAGAATAGTGCCTAAAGTTGCTGAATCACTATTTATTGCTTGGGCAGGGACAGTCATAGGTGCGATTTTTAGCTTTCCAGTATCTTTTTTAGCTGCAAATAATACTTCAATAAATACAATTAGCAGGATTACAAAGCAAATTTTGAACATTATAAGGGCATTTCCTGAATTAATTTTAGCTTTTGTATTATTACCTATTACTGGATTAGGTCCACTAACAGGAACATTAGCTGTAGGTATACACTCTATTGGCACCTTAGGTAAGCTTTCTTCAGAAGTTATTGAAGGAATTGAAGATGGTCCATTAGAATCAATAAAATCTTCTGGAGGGTCTAAATTAAATGAACTTTTTTTTGGAGTTGTGCCACAGGTAATGCCAACAATAACTTCTTATTGGCTATATAGATTTGAAATAAACTTAAGAGCGTCAGCTGTTCTAGGAGTAGTTGGTGCTGGTGGAGTTGGAGCTGAATTAATTAATCAATTACGATTTAGAGATTTTCCTCGTGCCGGTACAGTTCTAGTAGTAACAATATTGATGGTATTGATAGTTGATTCAATTTCAGCAGCAATTAGAAGGAGAATTATTAAAGGAAGGGAAATTACTGTCTAAGTTACTCGAACCAAGTTTCATCTTCTGACATTTCAGCTTCCTCACTGCTTTCAACAAACTCTTCATTAGTCTCTTCATCATCAATACTAGGTAAATTTTGTGATTCATATTCTTCAACTGTAATCGTAACTTCTCTAGCTTTAGATCCTTCAGAAGGACCAACGATACCCTGGGCTTCAAGTATGTCCATCAACCTACCTGCTCGGGCAAATCCTACTCTTAGTTTTCTCTGAAGCATAGATGTAGATCCTAGTTGAGAGCGAATAACTAACTCTTTAGCAGTTTTTATTAATTCTTCATCTTCACCAAAATCTTGATCAGATGATGTCTGGGTTTTCTTCTGTTCTTCAATAACAGCTGGGTTATAAGCTGCCTCTTTTTGATCTTTAACCCATGAAACTACATCTTTGATTTCAGATTCGGTAACCCAAGCACCTTGAATTCTTTCTAAACGAGGATTTGATGCTGTAACAACTAACATGTCTCCAAGTCCTATTAATTTTTCTGCTCCAGATTGATCTAAAATAACTCTTGAATCTGTAGTTGATGCAACTGAAAAAGCTAGCCTAGATGGTATATTTGCTTTCATAACTCCAGTAATTACATCTACAGAAGGTCTTTGGGTAGCTACAACTAAATGAATTCCTATTGCTCTAGCCATTTGAGCTAAGCGGACAATTGCAGATTCAACTTCCCTTCCTGCAACCATCATCAAATCATTTAATTCATCAATGAAGACAACAATATAAGGAAACCTATCAAACTTATCTTCATCAAGTAAACCAGCATCATATTTTTCGTGATAACCATTGATATCTCTTACTTGGCTATCAGCTAATAAGTCGTATCTTCTGTCCATTTCAGAAACAGCCCAACCTAATGCATCGACTGCCTTTTTCGGATTGGTAATAACTTTTGTTAATAAATGTGGAACGTTATTGTATTGTCCTAATTCAACTCTTTTTGGATCAACCATAACCATTTTAACTTCGTCTGGATTAGTTCTTACAAGCAAGGAAGTAACAATTGAGTTAATACAGGATGATTTACCTGCACCAGTCTGACCAGCAATAAGTACGTGTGGAAGTTCAGATAAGTTAAGGAGTCTTGCTTTACCAGATATATCTAAACCTAATCCTACGTTCAATGGATGTTTTGCATCATCAGACTCTTTAGAGGAAAGGACGTCACCTAACGATACAAGTTTTCTTTGTCTGTTAGGTATTTCAATACCAATAGCGCTCCTTCCCGGAATTGGAGCAAGAAGCCTTACATCTGGAGTTGCCAATGCGTAGGCAATATCGTGCGATAATGATGTAACTTTAGAAACCTTTACTCCAGGTGCTAATTCAATTTCATATCTAGTAACTGTTGGGCCTGGAACTACATTTGTAAGTTCAGCCTCAACACCGTGTTCTTTTAATAGCTTGGTTAAATCTTTGGCAGTTTCTTGCAGTAGCTTTTTTGAAGTAGAGACTGAGGAACCTAATTTAAGTAAACTTACTGGAGGTAATTTATAATCTTTTGTATTTGATTTCTGTTTTAATTTTTTTTGGGTACTTGATGTTGTGACTTTTTTTTGCTTAAAATCTGTGAAATCTGAAACATTTTCCTCTTTTTTGGGTAATTTTATTTTGCTTGACTTAACAGATGAATCTATATTATTTGAAGAATTTTCGTAAACGTCTTCTATCTGAAAACTATGGGCTTCTTTTCTAGCTTGTAGAAATGCAGATATAAATTTATATATATATTTAAAAATTGCTTGAACTCCACCAACCAAATCTTTTAATTCAATATCAGTCATATATAAAACTGAAATAACTAATCCAATCAACAAAATAGTGTGAGTCATTTGTATTCCAAGACTGTTTGTCAAAGGATGAACAAGAAAAGCAGAAATATGTCCTCCAGATTTAGAAATTAAATCTGTTCCTGAGCTAATTGATAAAGGTTCATTATGAATTAGCGAATGAAATGCAGCAGAAGAAATGATCTGAACATAAAATGTTCCAACCAACACTTTTTGAGATTTAACTGTATCTTTATCTCGTATAAGAATTGCAGAACCATAAAAAAACAAAACAGGCATTGCGTAAACCCCGTATCCAAAACACCATTCAAGGGCTCTGTAAATAACTTCACCAACAGGTCCTCCCTTTTGAAAAATTGATAGCGCAATAAGAGTACCGAAAGTGAACATGAAAACTGAAACAGCTTGATAAGACGTAATAAAACTATTTAAAGTTTTAGAAGTTGTAGATTTTAAAGTGTTTACTGCCCTGTCTACATTTATTAAATTGTTTTGTTTAGACACCCGCTTACGCCCATTCACCCTTTTGCGAGTGGATGTCTTTACAGCCACGGTACATTATATCATAAATAGTGTAGAAATTGTTAACGTTTATTTAATTTCTTTGTAAATATTTAATAATTCATCCTCAAATTTATGACTTATAGGTGTGATTGGAAGTAATGGTTTACCAACATCTTCCCAAGTTTCTGTAAGAAGGTACTTAACAGGTCCAGGGCTAGGTTCTTGAAAAAGAGCTACAAAAAGATCAATTAAATTTGTATGAATACCTTCTGCATCAGAAATCTTGTCGTCTAAAACGCTAGTTATAAGATTTTTTATCTGCTTTCCGACAATATGAGAAGCTACTGAAACTACACCTTTTGCCCCCATTTTCATGAATTCAATAGTTTCATTATCATTTCCACAATAAATATGGCATTTTTCATTAAGGAGTTTAAGTTCGTCTCTACTGAAACTTAAATCGCCTACAGCATCTTTAATTGAGTGAATACCAATATCATCTACTAATTTTTCAAGAGTAGACAACTCAATCAATTTAGATGTTCTTCCTGGTATGTTATAAGCCATTACAGGTAAATCGGTAACTTTGGAAACCTCTTCAAAATGTTTTATGATTCCATATTGTGAAGGTTTTGAATAGTACGGAGTGACTATCATGATTCCGTCAACACCTAAGTTCGTTGCCATTTTTGTTATCTCTACAGTTTCCTTTGTTGAGTATGTACCCGTTCCTGCAATTATGGATGCTTCATTTCCTACAGAATCTATTGCAGTGCTATATAAAATCTCCCTATCCTTCATTGAAAGATTAGGTGATTCTCCAGTGGTTCCACTTAAAACTATTCCATCAGATTTTTCATGTACTAGTTTTTTACATAATCTCCAAAAAGTATCGGTGCTGACAATACCATTTTGATCAAAAGGAGTGACGACAGCAGTAAGTAACTGGCCAAAATCTTTCATGACAAAATACTAATCTTTTGTGCAAGAATTGTTTCTAAACCATGAGTAAAATTATTTAAATTATCAATCTCATCAAAAACTAAAGAAATTCCATAAAGATAAGCAGACCTATCATTTACTATATGTTCGAGTGAAATAGTTTCATATTCTGTTTCAAAATTAACGATTTGTTCAGCAAGAAATTCTTCTCCCCTCTCTGAATAAATATTAATTCCATTCACATTATTATGTTCTCCATTATGGCCATCTATTTTGTTTGAAGTAATTTCAAATAGGCTAGATGCAAGATCTGATGAAGTGCCTGATGGAGCGTCTTGTTTATTTATATGATGTCTTTCAATAATATTTATATTTTTAAAATTTTTAGAAAGTGCAATTGATAGTAATTTTTGGTATGCAGCACCAATAGAAAAGTTAGGAATTACAACTACTTTTCTTTTTTGATCTAAAGTTTTTAATAAACTTAGTGTTTCCTCAGAAATACCTGACGAACCGATAATAAGATTTGATGTTGTTTTAATCCATTTTTGTAAATTTTCATTAACAGCTGAAGCAGGAGAAAATTCTAAAATATAATCAGGATAATTGTCTTCTATATTTTCTATTGATGGATAATCACTTAAAGTATAACTTGGATCATAAATACCAATTATTTCATAATTATCTTGTGAGCTTAGGTAATCAATAATAAGTGTTCCCATTTTTCCAGCACCACCAGAAATTAAAACAGTCTTCTTACTTTGTTTATTCATAAGTTATATATCCTTATACTTATAGTATTACTTTTAATGATAATGAATAATAAATGAATTCTAAGAAAAAAAATATTGAATCTCAAATAGTTGAGGACTTTGAAAAAATAAGACCTGCCATCACACGATTGCTTCAGTCACAAATGAGTAATGAAAACATATCAATTAGATATGGGAGATCAAAATCCAATAATAAAGATGACATTGTCATCAACCCATCAGTACTTGTTGGTACGATATCACAGTCCACACTAGATAAAAATGAAGTCTTAATAGGTACAGTTGTTCATGAAGCTATTCACTCCATGTCAAATTACGAAGTAGATATGTCATTAATTAGCGAATACTTTGAAGAAGACTTTAATGATGTTGATAACATTTCAGATGTTCTGGAAATTATGACTGGTCCTTTTGGCAAATATATATTTGATATTTTAATCCACTCTATTGAAGAGAAAGTTTTTGTAAACGAATATGGTGGACTAAATTCCATACTTAAAGACATTTATAAAGAATCATTTCATAAAACAAAAACTTTAACTCCTTTCAGCCAATTTTTATCACTTTTGTTTCATTCAATAACCCTTTATATAAATCCTGAATATAAAGACTTTAAAAAACAAATTACTGATGCTTTAAATGAATCATTACATTTACTAAAGCCTCTTAATTACAAAGAAGCAAATATATCTGAAGTATTAGAAGTTTCTATACAAATGGTAGATATCTGTAGAAGGCACAATATTCTTCCAGATATAGACAAATATAACCTAGGAGAACAAAAGGAAATATCACAGTCTTTAGATGAAAGTGTTGTAAATGATTTAGCAAAAGTATTAATACCTTCATCAAATAACCTAACAACTGGAAATACATTACAAAAATTTATTGGTAAAGAAGTAGATACAAAAAAAGATGAAAAATTAAATTTAATGGATGACCATATATCTAAAGTTGGCGCTTCAAGTAATATATACTTTCCATCAGGTTATACCTCAAAAATAATTTCTTCAAAACTACCAGAAAACTTTAAACATCTTTACAAAAACGGTTATATTACTTACGAGAATTTGCTTACACAGTGGAATTTACCTGTTTTTAAAGTTACTAATAAAATTAAGCCATATTTTATACATAATCAAAAACGTCAGAGAATAAGTGGTTTTGATCAAGGAGATTTATCTCCGCATGTTCCAATTATGCTTGCTTCAGGTAGGTACGAAAGAATGTTTGAACAAAAACAACGGTTATCAAATAAATCTTATGCACTATCACTACTTATTGATGGAAGTGGATCTATGATTGAAAAAACTAGAGATGAACCAAAACCCTGGTCCTTATCTGCAGCATTAATTGGAGCAAGTTATCTAGCTCAAATATGCTTTGAATTGAATATTGACTTTGAAGTCTCTATATTTAATCGTGGTTTTGCTGCTGATGTTAAAGAAACAGATTCAGAATACATAAAACGTAAATTTGCAATTTCATCAATGCTGAACACGACTTACGGTTCTTCAGCTCAGGAAATATTTAATACTACAAACCACTACTTCGTAAAAGAATTTAATGATTCATGGCGGGATAATTATGAAAAATTTATTGGACTAATTGAATTTTCAAGAAATTTAAGATCGTCATTAGATTCAGCAGTAGATGAAAATTTAATTCCACCTTTTAGTATGTTTGAAAAAGGAACTAACATCGACGAAGTTAACATAATGCATGCTTCAAAGAGACTGCTTCATCATCCATCAAATACAAAGTTGCTTGTAGTGCTATCAGATGGAATGACTCGTGGCTCTATTCCAGAACTGAAAAACAGTATTAATTTTGCATCCAAAAATAAAATTGAAGTTATTGGAATTGGTATAGGAAATCGTGGATCTTGGAAGGAATATCAAAACAATATTCAAGTTCAACATCCAGAGCAGTTAATTTATTCCATAGTAAACATAACAAAGGATATACTTATTAAAAATATTAAAACGACAACGGGAGCAGCATAATGGCATTACAGAAATTTAAAAATCCTGATAATAAATCAGGTGTTGTCGAACTAAATGAGTGTAAATTAACTAAAACTATTTCTGACTATGAATCAAGAATAAATAGAATTCCAATGGTTGATGAATTTTATGTTGATTTAGGTATCCAATATAGACTTGCACAATTAATAGACTCTAAGATAAATGCATTCAAGAATGACATACCTGTTCATGTTGCACTTAAGGGTCATATGGGTACAGGTAAAGATCATGATATTGAACAATTTGCAGCAAAATTAAAGTATCCATATTACCGAATACCTCTTTCTGGAGAGGTTAGAGATGTAACTCTTCTTGGTTCAGTTCAATTATATGGCGATGGTATAGGTGGTACTGAAAGTAAGTGGCAGGATGGTGAGCTAACAAGAGCATTGCGTGGTCCAGCAATAGTGAATTTATCAGAATTAAATGCTGCAGGCCCAGAAGTTTTGTTTGCTTTACATTCTTTATTAGACAGACATAAAAAATTAGAACTACCTAATGGTGAAGTTATTGAATTAAGAGATGATACCTTCATATTTGGCACAATGAACCCTACAAGTTTAAGAGACTATGCCGGTACACAATCACTAAATAAAGCTTTTGCTGACAGATGGGTTATTTGGGATAAGCCATTTCCTAAGAGAGAACAGCTTTCTTCTATATTTTCACTACGTTATCCCAAACTCCAGAAAGAATATGTAGAGTTAATAATAAAATTAGCTATAGAAATCAATAACTCATTTATTTCAGATGACATAAGCGTAAATGTTGAAACACCCATGAGCCTTCGAACTATTGTTGAGAGATTACCTATTGGATTAAACATATATAAAAACTCTGAAGATCCACTTAAATCTGCATGGGAAAATTTTGTTTTACCCCATGTTAATAAAGAAGACTTGGATCATTACAATACACTGTGGAACACTATAGTCAGAAAAGGGCCGTCAATCTCTCCTAAGCTTTAATAAACTTTATAAGAGGTATATTTCTATCTGTTCTCTCTCTGTATGTTTTGAAAGTTGGATAAACATTATCTAACAAAGACCAGTAAAAATCTTTATTATCTTCATTAATTTCCTCAACATTAACTTTAAACCTGGAATTGTTAACAGTTATGTAAGGGGGTGATGTCAATAAATTGAAATACCAGTCAGGAGTATTTTTACTACCACTAAAAGAAGCTGCAACTATGTAGGATTCTTCATGTTGTGCATAAGTTAATGGAGTTTTTCTTATTTTTTGTGATTTATTCCCAACAGTTTCAAGAAGAAGAATATGGTCACCTAGAATTAACTCACCTGCTTTTGTGTGATTAAATTTTATAATTTTTGAATGAATTTTTGAAATTAATTTATAAAAATTGTTTGGCCAAAGGTGCGCTACCTTACCAAGAATTCTCCACATGCTACTTTAAAAATTTAAATTTCTTCTTGTTCTTCTTGATTATTGGAATTTGGGTCATATTTTTTAAAAAATGCCTTCAACTTACTTTCCAAATCCTTAGTTTCAAGAGTTGCGAGTTCATCTCTTAATTTTTCTATTTGAACTTTAATATCAACATTTTCAGATAGTACTTTTACAAGAAATCGTAAACCAGCAATTAATGTTACAAATTTCAATAATTTTTTCATAAATTTATATTAAGGCTGATATTTCTATAAAAAAAGTATTTTTTAATAAGATTTGCCATTGGAGTATATGTTTTTCACAAGTAAACTTATAAGTATGCAAGATATACTAAGTAACCTCGTTGCAGAACAACAGTTGCTAGACCAATATTTGCAAAGTATCCCGGTAAGAAACTGGAATTCAAAAACATCACTAAAAAATTGGAACATTACAGCCCATGTAAGTTACCTTGCAGCATTAGAAGATTTAGCTATTAATGCTTTAAAGAAGAAAGGTACTGAATTTAATAAATATCGAGGTCCTAAAGGATTAGAAAAGTTTGAAAAACAAGCAATTAATAAAGGTAAAGACATGAGGCCTCAAGATGTAATCGAGTGGTGGAGAATGTCAAGAGCAGCTGTTATTGAAACTCTTGCTAAATCCTCTCCTGGAAAAAAAATTAAATGGTGGAAAAATGATATTGATTGTAAGACTTTTGCGGTTATGAAATTAGCGGAAACTTGGGCCCACAGTTTAGATGTTTATGAAAGCATGAATAAGGAATATGAAAATACGACGAGAATTGAACATGTTGCTCTATACGGCTGGCTAAATGCTGAGAACGCTACAAGATCAAATAAAGGTAAATTTCAAAATATCAGAGTTGAGCTTATAGGACCTGAATATAAAGCATGGCAATTCGGTGATGAAAATAATGAAAATAGTATAAAGGGAAGTGCGGATGACTGGTGCAGAGTTGTAACCGGTAGAATTCCTAAAAGCTTTTCTCCCACTCTTACTGCAGAGGGTGATTTTGCCAAAAGTTTTTTGAAATATAAACACGTGAAAATATAGTGCTAGTTTACGGAGTAGTCCATTTACAAAGTTTGCCTGGCTCACCATCAAACAGTCTTTCATTAGATGAAATTATTAACTCTGCACAGGAAGATGTAAATAGCTTAATATCTGGTGGAGTTGATGGAATTATTATTGAAAATTTTGGAGATACTCCTTTTGTTAAAGATAATATATCCAAAAGAACTTTAGCAAATTTTACAACAGTTGCTGGAACTCTTTCTATTGACAGGGAAATTAAAGTTGGAATTAATGTATTAAGAAACGATGGTATCGCAGCTCTATCTATTGCCGAAGCAACAAAATCTAATTTTGTAAGAATAAACGTTTTAAATAATACAATGTTCACAGATCAAGGAATTATTGAAGGCAATTCACATGAAGTGAATCAATTTAAAAATTCATTAAGTAACAATATAGAAATTTATGCGGATGTTTTTGTAAAACATGCCGTACCACCTGAAGGATCAAAAATAGAGAATCATGCTGCAGAACTAATTGAAAGAGCTGGTGCCGATGTTGTAATTGTAACTGGAGATGGAACTGGACATGAAATTAATTTAGATGATCTTGAAAAAGTAAGAAAAATTGTTCCTGAAGGCAAATTAGCAATTGGATCTGGTGTGAATGCCACAAATATATCTGAATAT
>CEVX01112749.1_pt1 | contig 21597 bp, 23 predicted proteins | sample 356561 | NCBI WGS metagenome assembly CEVX01 (sample SAMEA2623886, study PRJEB7988) | marine metagenome | biome: marine biome (ENVO:00000447); feature: surface water layer (ENVO:00002042); material: "saline water (ENVO:00002010), including plankton (ENVO:xxxxxxxx)" | depth 5 m | reverse complement strand
ACATCTAATTCTAGAACAGTATTTGATGTAGTTGTTGATTTATATAATCAAGGATATAGAAGTATCAAGATGGTTGCTGGTTCAGATAGATTAAAAGAGTTTGAAGGTTTACTTAAAAAGTACAATGATGTAAAAGGAAGACATGGTTTCTACAACTTTACTGATATCCAAGTGGTGTCAGCAGGTGAAAGAGACCCAGATTCAGATGATATATCTGGAATGTCTGCATCTAAGATGAGAGCAATGGCTTTCGATAGTGATGAGAAGGGGTTTACTTCCTCATTACCAAGAACTTTTAGACAAGGAAAACAACTGTATAAATCAGTTAGAAAAGGAATGGGACTCTCAGAGGAGTTCCATCATATACCAGAGTATATAAGAAATGACATTGGAAGAGAAATACGAATCATTACTTGAGGGAATAAACGACCCAGGCGTGTTTAAAGCTGTCTTTATGGCAGGTGGGCCAGGTTCTGGAAAATCCCTTGCATCCAAAAAACTTGGATTTGGAACTATGGGTTTACGAGATGTAAACTCAGACACATCATTTGAAAAAGGATTAAAACAAGCAGGTCTTTCACTTAAGATGCCAGAAGGTGAAGAAGAACAAAGAGATGCAGTAAGAGTTCATGCAAAAGCAATAACTGCAAAAAGACAAGAAATGTATATTAAAGGTCGGTTAGGACTTGTAATTGATTCTACTGCAAGAGATATCAAAAAGATAATCAAACAAAAAGTTTTACTAGAACAACTCGGTTATGAAACTGCAATGGTATTTGTAAACACTTCTTTAGAGACTGCATTAGACAGAAATAGAACAAGAGATAGAAGTATCCCAGACAAAATCGTACAAGACAATCATAAAGTTGTTCGTGCAAACATGGGTAAATTACAAAACACATTCGGAAGAACTAATTTCTTTATCATAGACAACGATGGAGATACAAAAGATTTAGAGAAGAATACAACTAAAGTGTTCCCTAGACTACAATCTTTTGTTAAATCGTTTCCTACTAACAAAATGGCAACTGCATGGAAAACTGCATTAACAATGAAACCCATGAAAAATGTTGCACTTGCAGCTGCATATGAACATCCAGCAGAAATGGAGAGAAGATTGGAAGAACAAGCAAAAAAACCAAAATCTAAAAAACTAAGATTTGATAGTCCATTGAAAGGATTTCCTTACAATGAAGATAGAGTCACAGATGCATTAAAAGATAAACAAAGTAGAGAAAGAGAACAACTTAAAGATAAACAAGATAAAGAAAAAGATAGAGATAGATTAAGATTGACTAGACTTAAAAATGTAGAAACAGGTCAACAAGATGAAGGAAAAGGAGTCTCTCCAGCACAACAAGCTGCAATTGCAATCTCAAAGAAAAAATCTGGTAAGTATGACAAGGATGGTAAGAAAATAAATGCATCACATTGTTCATCTGAGAATGTATCTCCAGAAGTCATGAAGACTAAAGAAAAGATTTATAAAGACCTTAAGAAAAAGAAAAAATACTTTGACCAAGAGTATGGAGAAAAATCAAAAGAAGTAATGCATGGAACTGCTATGAACATGGCAAAGAAAACACATAAGGTTGCAGAAGGTAGATTTAACAGTGAACTACAACGACAACTAAGATTAGAAGTACTTAACATGTCTCAAAGAAGAGCAATCGGAATGAGAATGAAGAGACTTTCAAACAGAATTAAAATTGCAAAGAAGAAAGCACAAAAAAGAATGGCTTCTAATGGAAAATTACTACAAAGAGCACAAAAAGCTGCAAGATTAAAACTATTTAAAAAACAAACAGGTGGTAAAACACCAGGCCAAGTACCATTAGGAACTAGAGTTGCAATTGCAAAAAAACTTGATAAAAAGAAAGGTAAAATTGCAAAAATGGCAAAGAAAATGTTACCTAAAGTTAAGAAGAAAGAAATAGAAAGACTTGCACAATTTAGACAAAATAAGAACAAAAAGTCTAAAAATCCAAAAGGATAATAATAGTCTAATTAGTGATATATATAAATACTATAAGAAAGATTTAACAGGAGACCACAATGTCTGATATAAATGATAGAATGAAATTCAATAGTGGGACTGATAAAGTCACAAAATCTGTGGCAGACGCGGTCTCAGAAGTACTTAATTCTGGACAAGCACCTCAAACTCGATATGAGAAACAAGCTGCACTTCATAATTATCCTTTACAGGATAAACCAGAAGTTGCAGAAACTTTTGTAGATGAACTTAAAAAAGAAGTTGCAGAACTTTTTCAACAAGAAGATGCATCTAACGACAAGTCTGATGATGGTGAAGGTTTAGATAAAGCAAATCCAAAGTCTGCAAAGAAAAAATTTAAAGATAGAAAAGACAAAGACATCGATAACGATGGTGATGTTGATTCATCTGATAAATTCTTGCACAAGAAAAGAAAAGCAATATCAAAAGCAATTGATAAAAACGAAGATGCATCTGAAACACGATACGATGCAAGAAGTAAGTCTTTTAAAGAAACACTTCGAAGACTTGGATATGTGAAAAAAGATTCACTAATCTACGATAACAAAAGAACTGGAAAATAACTATGTCACAGAGAGATATCAAAACTGTTAATACAGTTGCAGATGCATACAGGTCTATGTATGCAAAGCCTACATTTGAAATAAATGAAGATATACTAAATGAAGAGTTGATAGATTCTCTCATAGAAGAAGTTCGTGAAGAAGAACTTAATGAAGTTAACCTTACAACAAATATGTTGCAAAAAGATTTTGCAAATGTTTGGGCATCCAAAAATTCAAAATTATATAGAGTATTAGATACTTGGGTTAGAATGCATGGTTTTGTAGACAATGCAAAAGCATATAAAAAGAATCCTAAAGATTTCATAGACAGGTTAAAAACTGTTGCAAGTAACCCAGAAAAATATAAAAAACAATATGGGAATAACTTTCCACAATATATAAACAAACCTAACAAGAATCAATCGTTCTCTGAAAGTGTAGAACTTACAGAAGCAATGTCAAAACAGATGACAGTTCAACAATATGCAAATGCAGTTGGTTTTGATGCAAAAGAAAAACAATGGATAATCGATAACGAAGCAGATATAGTTGTTTATGCACCTAATGATAGGTTCAAAGGAACAAACAACAGTTGGAAGGCTCTTAGTTATCCAATCAGAACTGGAGATTACTATTTTGCATTCTTAACAGGTAAAAGTACAGATGACCAATCAAAAGGTAGAACTGCAGCGTCTCGTGCAAACATGATGATGAATAATTATCTAAAATCAGAATATGCAAAAGCACAAAAATTAAAATTCGATGATGAACCTTACAATGAAGATATGATTGCAAGTCATCTCTGGAACTTTATGTATAAAGAGTTTAATAAATTACCTAGAGAGATGGGTTCTAATGATACTATGACTAGAGAAGAATTGTATAAAGCAATTTATGACACAACTGGTGGTGGAGAAGTTGTATTTGAATCATATGACTATGAAGGGGAATCTATCGAAGAAGGTATGTTATCTGGTATATTTGGAAAGATTATAAACAAAATCAGAAGTGCAAGAAAGAAAGTTGGAAAGAAAATTAAACTTGGTAAGAAAGCAGTTATCAAAGCAAGTGTTGGTTCATATGGTGGTATGAGAGGTGAATCAAAAACATCTGCATCCATAACTAGGTCAGTTGCAGATGCATATACACAGATGCAACAAGTATCTGAAACAAAAGAAGTAGAAGTACTTAACGAAATGAATGGTATGTCTGGTAGAAAAATCAAACTAACATATCGACCACAAAGAGCAAACTCTAACAAATACGATGGTAAGAAACTTTCAAGTCATTCTACTATAGAAAAATCAGATTTATATCAAGACATTAAAAGTAATGCATTTAGTTTAGCAGATGACTGTAATTCTATTGCAATCAGAGTTCCAAGTGCAAGGGGTTCTGAAAAAGATAAACAGAAATGGTTAGAGTTGGTTAAGTCTGCATCTACACCTACAAGTTTAATTAGAGGTGGTGGTCTTGCACCATCAGAAGTTAAAGAACTATACAACGACATGAAAAATGCTGTAAAAGCATTTGGTGGTAAAGTTCTTGCACAATCTCATGAAGTATCAGTTAATAACTATAATGGAAAATTAAATATCGACAAGGGTCTAAATGCAATGTTAAAAGCAATAGATGAATTCGGTATGAGAAATCATGTTAGTGTTTCAAGTAAAGATGGTGTATTAACTAGAATTCAAGATGCAGGCAGGTATATGAAAGAGTCTGTAGAAGAAACTCAACTCGATGAAGTTCAAAAAGTTGAAGTAGATGCAATGAAAAAGTTATCTAAAGATATGCAAGCGGTAATGAAAGGTTATCAGAAGATTGCAAACATGGGTGACAAAGAACTCAAGAATACAGTTCATAACAAAAATTACAAAGCAATTTTAGATGCAAGAAATAAAGTTCTTACACTTATCGGTACACTTAACACTAAAATGTTATTGCAAAAAGAAAACTTTGAGGTAGTCCAAGAAGGTGCTGAGGAAATGATTGATAAACTATTCAATCTAAAAGGTAATAGAATAGCAGGACTAGGTGTTGCAATGCTTCTTAACATGACAGGTGTTAAAGTTATTAAAGCAATGCAGAAACAAAATCCACAAGGATTTATGAAAACTGTAAATGCAATGGGTAAAGAAACAGGAAAAATTAAACCAGCTACAGAAAAAGAAGTGATGAAAATGTTTAAGAAAGCTGGGGTTAAACCTTTACCAGAAGAACTTGATAATAATGATAAACCAAAAGTAAAACAGATAATCAAAAAACTAAAAGGTGCAAGTAAAGCCCATGCTGGTCAAGCAAAAGATTTAGAAAAAGCAGTAAATGAAAAAGTTAAAGATGGTAAATTAGACCCACTATCTAAAATGGGTAAATCTAAACTCACTGGTTCAGAAATACAAAAGTATTACAAAGACAATCCAAAACAAAAAATGGCTGCAAGAGATAAAACAGTTAAAAAAGCAATTGAACTTGCACTTGATTTAAGTGGTAATCACACTTATGCAATGAAAGAAATTGAAAAACTTAAAAAAGGATTAACTAAATTACCAGCAATTAAACTTGCACTTCAACATGCAAACGAGTCAAGAGAGTGGAAAGGTCATCATGTAGTAATAGAAGCATTATCTTCTACTAATGTAATTAAGTTAAAAACATATGGTAAGATGCTTGCAAAGATGACTAAACTACCATTTGATGAAAAAGACCCAGAGAAAAGTCTTGACAAATTAATGGGTCAAATCTGGAAACAAAAACATGTTCCAGCAAACTGGGAAAGACTTCATAAGATGGTTGCATTGTTAAAAGATATCGGTGTTAAAATGCCATCTCTAAAAGGTAAATACATGGGATTAGACCCAGTAACAAAGAAAGCTATATTTTACAAAGAAGGTACAGATACTATTGTTGATTGGTACGAAGATATTGATGAAATCAAAGAAGAAATTGAAGAACTTGTTGAAAAACCAACCAAAGAACTTCCAGTTGCAGATGTAAAAAAGATTGCACAGATGACTAATAGAAATGACCATAATGGTTCTTTACTTCATCTTGCAAAAAAACTTGGAATGAAAGCACATATTGATGGTCTAAAACATATTATAGGTCTTCATAAAGCATTAGGACATATGCCACAAGGATTAATGGACATAAGGAAAAAAATATCTGATAGTCTTATGAGAACATCAAAAGCATATTACTCCAATCACGATGATATCTATAAATCTTTCTAGGAGTCAACATGCAGACTTTCATCGAAAGAAACTACAAGAAAGAATACGATAACTACCACTCTAGTCCAGAACAGAAAAAGAGAAGAGCAGGTAGAAATAAAGCACGAAGGTCTCTTAAAGACAATAAAGGTATTGTAGGTAAAGATGTCCATCATAAGGACAATAATCCACTTAACAACGATAAGAAAAATCTTTCAATCGTAACTCAAAAGTATAATAGAACTGAACCTAGATTAAGAGACGAGGAAAGAGAACCTCAAGACAAAGATATTAAAGATAAAAAAGGAACTCAACCAGCAAAGTATTTTAAAGGTCTTAAAAAATCTACTAAAGATAAAAGAGATGCACACTTTAAAAAGAATGATGGTAAAGGGTCATTTAAAGATGCACCAGGCGATAAAAAAGCAAGAGAAAAAGGTATGCCGAAATCCAAATACACCAAAGATTACAAAAAGATGTACGATGAAGTTGTAAACTTCACTGAGGGTGCATTAGAAGATAAATCTAAGAAGTCTGGTATATCAGTTGGAACATTAAGAAAAGTTTACAACAGAGGAATGGCTGCATGGAAAACAGGACATAGGCCAGGAACTACTCCACAGCAATGGGGACATGCAAGAGTAAATGCATTTATAGTTAAGAAGAAAAAAGGTAAGTTAAATCATGACCAAGACCTTGCACATGTTATACATCCAGACGATGATTTAATGAATGAAGCTCGTGCATTTCATGACTTTGGTGCAAATAGTCCAGCTGCAAATAACAAGATAAGAGATTTTGCAAATAAGGCTAAAAATTATAAAGATGCAATAAATAAAATAATAGATTTTGCAAGAGGTTCAACCACTGCAAGTAAAAAGTTTGCACAAGCAATTGGTGCTGGAAAGTTTACAGACTGGTCTCCAGACAAAGACATAGAACAAGAAGTTAAAGACTTTATCCAACAGAGAGATAGAGTTAAAAAAATGGGGCCTCGTGCAAATGACCCAGACCAAAATCTTTTTGTTCAAATTAAAAGTGCAGCTGATTTAAGAACAGGTTCTAACATCAAATTAGATGATGGTAAAACTATAAAATTAGACCAGAAGAATGCAAAACTTATAGTTGTTGCATTTGATAAAGTTAAACCACAAATGAAAAAACAATTACTTACACTATTAGGAAAGAATAAACAATCTCACATGAGAGTTCTTAGTGCAATTAAAAGGAGTATGACATAATGCCATTAGATAGGTCATCTGGAATAACTCAAAGTGGAACAATATCCATGAATGGTAGTGGTACTAAATCTACAGATGGAACTCATGCTGGTACAAACATAGCAAAAGAATTTTATAATAAAAATAGTTCTGATTCAATTGCAATGAGTGATTTGCATAGAGATGGTTCTACCAGTATTTCTGGTGGCCCAGTTACAGGTTCAGATATTAACATATCTCAAGGACTTCCAACTTCTGGTCAAATATCCATGAGTCAGTTTTATAAAACTAGTAATGCAGTAGACCCAACAGATTTATTAACAGAAACAGTGTATGGTAAAGCAAATCTGCAATCTGATAATGCTAATGGTGGTTATACATATGGTAGGGGTGGTTCAAATCAAGCATCAACTTCATTTGTTCAATACAGTACTTCAATGTCAAATGTTTTTACACTGGGTTTGACTGGTACAAGTGGTGGATTTTCAAGTGGTCTAAACTTTATGCAAGCAGGTTTTGATATGATGATTAGACCAACTTATACAAGAGGAAAAGTACAAACTAATATCCAAACATATCATTTAAGTTGGTTTGTAAAACCACATGGTACTTCTAGTACATATACACCTAATTCTGGTAGTAATTCTACAGTTAATACTTCTACTTGGACAGAAATTTATAGAATGGCTTGGCCTGGTAATCAAGGAGACTTTGATTCATCATTTACCTATGCACCTACTTTTATTAGATGGTCATTTGCAGAATATACTGTAAGTTCAATGGATAATATGTCTAGTACATGGTCTAATGATTCATGGGAGACAAATGGTGCCTCAGGCTATAATATGATACCTTCTGTACACAATGGTTCTACAACTTATACTTTTGGTGATGGTGATGGGCCATATAGTGCTACTGCTGCCTCAAGTTGGATAGGTAATACTCCTGGCGGGGGTAATGGAGTAGACAGAGGTGCAAGATTAACTTTTTCAAATTTATTTGAATGTGAAACTGGTGTTGCAAAGAAAAGATATGCAATGAATTTTATTCTTGAAGATGTTGCATCCTCACTTGATGGTTCAAACTATGCAAATACATCATTACAGAATGCTGGATTACATTCATTTACAAGTCCAACCTTTGTTTTTGAAGTTGGACTCACAAATTATCACTCTGGGACATGTAATATCGGGCCTTAATCTAATGAATATACAATTATCACATCAACAATACATTAAAGACTCAAATGGAGATATAGTTACTATAGTTTGTCGTGTCCAAGCATATTGGAATAATGATGAAAAAGTATACGATGAATTATTTGAGTGGAATCCACCATATGATAAAAGACTAAAAGAACTTCCAATATCTGCAAGAAATAAAGGTAGAAATGGTTTTGATGAAGATAAAATGAAATCTATAAATGAAGCAGACGAAATTGTTAACCTATGGGATAAATTAATTAGAGAAACATCAGATTATAGTAATCATTATATGCAGGCTTCTGTTAAAGTACAGGAAGAACCACAAGGAACTCCTCAAATTAAAATCACAAATTAATTGTCATAAATACTATCTGTTATGAATAGTTGTGGAGAATGTACATTATGCTGTAGGGTATTACCTTTTACCCATGAATTTGCAATGTTTGATAAGTATAATGAAAGACATAAATATGATATAATATATCCATTAGGTAAAAGTTGCAATAAAGTATGTTCCACAGGATGTTCCATCCATAATGATAAACCCAAAATTTGTAAAGAATTTAATTGTGACTATATATTACTAGACCTAGAAGAAAAATTTAAACCCATCAATTGTGGGTTCTTATGTAGACTAAAACTCAAAACTGATTTTGATATTGAAGGTGGAGATGAGATTTGGTTACATTTTGAAGGTAAAGAAACAAAACCAAAAGATTTTTATAAAGATAAAAAAGAACTTATTGATGAACTTATAAAAATAGTTTGGAAAGAATATGGAAAATTACCAGTTCTTATAATGAATGACATAGAAGCATCTGAAATAATATTATGATTTATTGGACATACCAACCAAAACTAAAACATCACTTGAATGAAAATCTTAGACATGAGATTTCAAAATTCCCAAAAGGTCAACAATCTCAAAAACAAGCATCAAGTCATTATGATGGATATAATCATCATAAATCATGGAATGTAAATTATCCTAAGTTTCAAATGAGAAGAGATTATGCATCATGGCATGATGCAACACAATCAACAGGATACATAAACTGGACAACACCATCCCTCGATGATAGTAATGACCAAAGATATAAGATAGTTTTCTGGGAAGGTGTAGCACCTTTACTAGAAAAGTTTGCAAGAGATGTTGCAGTAAGACCAGAATCAGAACTAAACTACCAAATCTTTGTAGATGTGATGTGGTTTCATCAAATGAATAAAGGTGATTATGATAACTGGCACAATCATTTTGGGTGTCAATGGATAGGTATATACTACATTGATTTACCAGAAGGTGAAGAAACAGAACTTATGGATTTTGAAGGAAATGTCTTTCAACCAGAAGTAAAAGAAGGAGACTTATTGATATTCCCATCTGGGTATCTTCATAAGTCACCACCTTGTAATGACAGAAAAACTATAGTTGCATTTAACTTTTCAGTTGCATCTAAATATAGTAAAGAAACAATTGAAAAGTTAATAGAAACACATCCTCAAAATTTTTTTGAAGATGTAAATGAAATTAGGAAATACCAAAAATGAATATACTGTTTATGGAAATGCAACATCAGAACCTTCCATTAATGAAAAAATTAGTTGAGGATGGTAACAATGTTTACACTACTCAATATTATGATAACCCAGAGTATTTAAAATATTTCGGTATTAAACCAGTAGATTTAGACATGAGAACTGCTCTTCATGATGGAGATATAGGTTCATTTGACTATGATGTTGGACTCCCAGTAGTACAAAAAGCAATAGAAGATTTCAAGTTAGATTTAATTTGGTGTTCTGCACCATCTCAAGGTCATTTATTAGATAAAATAGATTTTCCAACTATTAATACAAACGAACAATCAAGAAATCTTGAAACTAAAAAGTTATTTGCAAGAACTTTTGCAGAAGGTTGTGGAATAAAAACACCTAAAATTCTTGCACAAGGTGATAATCATCTTGATTTAGATACAAGTGAACTACCAAAACCATTTGTAATTAAACCTAAAAATGTATGGCATCAATCATGTATAGTTCATGACTCTGGTATGTGGGAAACTAAAAAGAAAGAATATGCTAATAGTCCAATAGAATACTATGTTGAAGAAATGATAAAAGGTCAAGAGACAAATATATCTTACATCATGTCAAAAGGTGAGTGGGCGTTTACATTTTCAGAATCATGTGATGAGTCATTAGCAAAAAGAATAGAATATAATAATCCACTTGCATGGTTTAGAAATACTACAATTGAACAAATGACACCAGAACTTGATAAAAGAGTTAGAGATAATGTAGTAGATTATTTAAATGAATCTGCAAAACTTGGTGGTACATATGAGGGTAGTATTACTCAAATGTTAGGAGAAGATGATGAATTATACTTCTTAGAAAACAATGTAAGACCATATACTCATAATTCATTCCCTATTCCATTTGGTGGTAATGAGTATCTAGATGCATTTCAAAACAATCCACATAAAATAGGAGATTGGTTTGAGGGTCGTAAATTTCCTAAATTAGTATTTCAATCGGAAACTATAACCCATCCAACACAAACACAAATAATACCTTATCCATTTCATTTACATAAAAAATACAATGTTGAAGTACCTACAGGATTGCATTATTCATCTAATGAAAACGAATTTATTTGTAATGCTGGTGCAATTGTTCTAGTATTTGAAGATGAAATTAATATGGATTTCGTGGAAGAATTAAAAAAAGAAACAAATTTAGTTCCATATTGGGGAAACTAAAATCTTAAAAGTTATAAATACAATAGTATAAACAAAAAGTTTCTCAAACAGGGAACTAACAATCGAGGAGATAATTATGTCTTTATGGGGTAATTCAGATGCAGATGAAGCCAAACCAAAATGGTTAACAGCTGCACAAAAAAAACTAACCTTTGCAGATGCAAGAGGTTGGGTATTCAAACAATCTGATAATCATCAAGAAGAAGTTCTCTGTGCAATTGGAGAACTAGCAACTTCTATAGGTCAAGCAGACATTACTAATATTACATGGGTAACTACTGCATTTGATAAATCAGCTGGTGGTACTTTAAGTGCAACAGTACTTTTTAATGAAAAGGTTACAGTAAGTGGAACACCACAATTATCAGTGACTAATGGAAACCAAGGCTCAGGTTCTGGTAGAGGCCCACATGTTCTTTCATATGCAAGTGGTTCATCAACCAACAAACTTACATTCAGTCTTGCAATCGGTGCTGCCAATGCAGCTACTAATGCAGATGATGTATTAAGTTTTGGTGCAAACCCACTAGCACTTAATGGTGGAACAATTGTTGATAAGTCAGAAGGTGGTAATGCAACTATTACTAGTGCAGCTTCAATAGGAACTGCAGCTGGTACAATTACAGTTGTTGCTTAATCGAGGATAAATCATGGTATATAGTATTAGAGGAACAGAGGCTGCATTAGGAACATCAACAGGTGCAGCTTCCAATTTTAGTCGTGCAATTTATGTTAGACTAGTAAACAGTGGTGCAGCTACAACAAGACACCTAGTAACACTAGAACAAGCAGATGGGACAGATATTGGAACTTTTTCAATTAGTGGTGGTGAAGAAATGGTAATAAAAAAAGACCCAACAGACCAAGTATTTGCAGCTAACGCTGCAGTATTGGGTGTTGCAGTAAGTGTAGGATGGTAAAAACTATGAAATCATTTAAAAAATATATAAAAGAATCATACAATGACATGTCATCAGATGTTAAGGGTCGTATTCCTACTGATGACTTGCATAGATTTTCATCGGATTCACGAGTTTTAGGTAAATTAAATACATGGATAGGTGATATTGCAGACAGAGAACATATGACTGTTGAAGCTGCAATGCAACAATTGTATAGAAAAGTAACTCAAATTGGTATTCAATTTGAACCTTCAATTACAGAAGATGAAGTTGGAGAAAATGGTTCAAAAGATATACCTATTTCACAATATGGTGGAAGAACAGGTAAAGACCTAGAAGGTAATGACATTAATGATAATTTTATTGATGCAAAAGGTTCAGATTTAAAATTAAATGTTGAATGGGAAAAACAACCAAACAACATGTTTAAAGTTTTTGCACAGGTTAAATAACTTTTCTAACATTGCACCTATATACTAGTATAATAACTAGGATATAAATTATGAAATTATTTGAGAAGTTGACAGACGAAAACTTCACCATGTTTGCAATGCAGTGTTATGATAACCCTCAGTGTACTTCTATGGAAGAATTTTTAGAAGACCTTAGAAGGTTTAGATATTTAAAAAGACTGTTAAGAAGATACTACAAAAATGGTGAACTAAGAGAACGATTAATTCTTAATCATCTCATAGTCATTTTCAACATATTTGGATTCGAAAATTCAGTTAAGATGTTAGAATTCAAAATAGACCTAGAGTACTGGCCTGTACTTAAAACTTGTTTAATTTATATGGATTATGTCCAAGAGGACTGGAAAACTATTGTTCCAGTAGATATGGAAGTAGCACAGGTATTAAGAGAACTATGACACAAGTTAAATTACAAGAAGGTGCAATGGGTGTAGTAGATACAGTCATAGTATTTCGTATTCTAAAGATGATGACCAGAAAGTGGGAAGAGATGGATGCATATAAATTCGGTCTCATAGATGCAAATGGTAAAAGAATTAAAACCAAAAAAGCAAAATCATCAGAAGAAAAAAATTCATTCACATTACTTCATAGATTAGTATTCAATTTAAAAAGAGTTCTTGAACTACTACCATTTGGTAGAACAAGACTTGCATCTTACGCTGCATCGTTAGCACTCCTCAAAGAACACTTCAATATAGATGGTGAACCATTAGAAAGACATTTCTATTCATATCTCAAAGAGAATGACATGGTACTTGACTTATTAGAAGGTCATGATAACCTAAATAATTTAGAGAAAGGTAAAGAATACGAACTGAGATTATCAGTCTGGAACGAAGAAGATGTTATAGGTCAAAGAGGTGACAGAGTTCAAGTTCTAGGAAAAACTGATAATGTTATGGGAGTTGATATATATAAAGCATATAACTTTGACCAAGATGAGTCAATGTTAATTACAGGACACGATGTTAAATGAAAAGATTTAAGGACATGTTTGAAGATGCACCAGTGAATGCAACTGGAGATGCAGTTGCAACCAATGAACCTATTGTTCGTAAAAAGAAAAAGAAAGAAGATTCATCTGGTAGAGAAATAGGAACACCAGAACTTCTAAAAAGATATATGGATGACACTCCAGGCCAATCAATAAAAGAAGCAAATGAAGTAGAAATGATATTACCTATGAGAGGTTTTATGCAAACTACTAGAAAACAAGTTTTTGATTGGGCCAAGAAAGCAGGTCTAAAACCTAAAAAAATTGGAACTGGTTCTAGTGAAAAGTTAGAGATAACTGGTACTGGTGACCAAATAAAAAAATTAATAAGTTATATCCCAGTAAAGAAGCCTGGAAAACAGAGAAGTTTCGAAGATACAGGTGAACATCCACCTCATGTAAAAGACAAAGAAAAAGAAAAGAAAAAAGTTGTACTTAAAGGTTCACTTGCATCTGTACATGAAGCAAGACTTATGACAGATGGTAAATTAGTTACTACTGTAGATGCTGTTTTAGGTTCAATCTTAAAGAAACTTAAATCTGAAATGGGTAAAAGATACAAGAAAGATAAAAAAGATGGTATGGCATATATCAATTCTATTGCAAAAATGGTAGGAATGACTGCAACAGATAAGGGTCAACAAAAAGGTAAACTATTCTTAAGATTGGGTGAAGATTTAGAAGAAGGACTTTGGGATAATATCAGAAAGAAAAGAGCTCGTGGTGAAAAGATGAGAAAGAAAGGTGAAAAAGGAGCTCCCACCCAAGACCAAATCAAAAGAGCTCAAGAAGAATGTTGTGCAGAATGTTTAGGTCATTATGACCATATGATTACAGAAGCAGAGTATCAAGGTAAGAAAGTAACTCTAAATGACCCTATAAGGACATCAGAGAACCCCAACAAAAAGTTTAAAGTATATGTTAAGGGTGAGAGTGGTAAAGTTGTGGTAGTTCGATTTGGAGACCCTAAGATGGGTATAAATCGTGATAACCCAGAAAGAAGAAAGTCATTTAGAGCAAGACATAATTGTGCAGACCCAGGCCCTAAATGGAAAGCAAGATATTGGTCATGTTACCAGTGGAGAGCAAGTGCAAAAGTGGACAACTAAGATTTGGGAATGGATTAAAACTGCCTTTTGGTGGTTCATAGATTTATTCAGAACTAGATATGAGGTCACTGTATCCTTTAATAAGGAATGGGGTGATGCAGATGACAGAACTTATATTGCTAAAAAACTTCACAAACAACAAGAAAAACATCTTAAGTTTACAAATGACGATAATGAGGTGATTGAGTATAGAAGTGCTGCGGGGTTGAACTATATAATAAAGGAGTTATAATGATAGAAAAAATATTAGCAGATAGATTAAATGTAGATATATCTACAATCACAGATGAGTCACATATTGTTGATGACTTAAATGCAGATTCGTTATCAGTAGTTGAAGTAATTATGGACATTGAGTCCAGTTATGATATTGAAATGCCAGATGAAGATGCAGAAAACTTATTTACAGTTGCAGAAATCAAACAATGGATTGAGGATAATACATAATGCAACAGATGTTAATAGGAATTATATTGGTTTTAGGATTTGGTGGGTTTTATCTTTACCAACAGAATCAAGTATTATCTGCAAACAACCTTGCACTTGAAGGTGCAGTTCAAGAACAACAACAGGCGATGGATGCAATGAGAGAATCCTTTGAGAGACAGGGTAAAGCATTGAATCAAATGGCATCTAAGAATGCACAGATTGAAGCAGAAATGAATTCATACTTAGACATTTTTAGAAGACATAATTTAAACCAACTTGCAGTTGCAAAGCCAGGAATGATTGAAAAAAGAATCAATGATTCAACAATGCAAGTATTTGAGAGTATAGAAAATGATAGCAAAGAATTGGACTCGTTGGACGACCCTACTTCTGATATCAACCCTAACAATTAGTGGTTGTTCCTTATTACCAAATAAGAAAGTAGAGATTGTTTCCAAACCATTAGAAATAGATATAATGCAACCTACAATGCCGAGGAACATTGATTTGAAAGAACCAAAGTTCTATGTTGTAAGCGAAGCAAAAATAGCCAACCCATGTAACAAAAACGAAGAAGGTAAAAGACCTAGAACTAAACAAGAAGATGGTAGTTGGGTGTGCGATTTAGGTAAAGAAAACCCAGATTGGCCAGAAAATTATAGTTATCTGGATAGATTCATGGATGACATGAAGAAAATGAATAATGGAGATGTAGTCTTTGTTGCATTCTCAGTCAGTGATTACGAACTTATGTCATATAACATGCAAGAACTACGAAGGTACATTAGAGAAGTACAAGAGGTTGTAGTTTATTACAGAAATGTAACTATCAAAAATCCAGATGGAACTACATCAGAAGGACAGGCTGCAGTCGTCACAAAAAATTAAAACCAATGTCTAATTATTCGTAAGAGAGAACGAATAAACCCTTGACAAATCCCAAAAATATAGTATTATAAGTATATGTCTTTGTGGATTGATAAGAAATATCTAAAATTGGTGTCCTCACGATTGAGGAATGGTAAATGGAAAGATGATAAGGTCTTTAACCATTCTTGTACCTATTGTGGAGATAGTTCTAAGAATGAATTAAAAGCAAGAGGTTATCACTTTCAACATAAGGATACTTATGTCTATAAGTGTCATAATTGTGGTCATTCTACTAATATAGGTATCTTTTTAAAAGACCACGATGACATGTTGTATAAACAATGGGTCATGGAAAAGTTTGGTAAAAAGAACGACACCAGACCAGTTGCACAACAGAACATTACCTTTGAACCACCAAAGTTTAAATCTAATCCACTTGCAAAATATCCAAAAGCAGTGGAGAGTAAATTATGTGTTGATTATTTAGAATCAAGAGAGATTCCAAAAAAATGGTGGAAAGATTTCTATTTTGTTAGACAATCTCAAAGTCTAAGTTCTATAAATTATAAGTATAATAAGAGAGTTTTAGGTAACGACCCAAGACTAGTTTTACCCTTCTATGATAGACAAAATAATCTAATAGGAATTACAGGTAGAGCATTAAATGATTCACAACTGAGATATTTAACATTACGATTCGATGAAGAAAAACCACTTATTTTCAATCTCGACAAAGTTGATTTCAACAAACCTCTTTATGTTGTTGAAGGGCCCATTGACTCTTTATTTTTGGACAACTGCATTGCAGTCGCAGGTTCAGACTTCTCTAAGGTAACATCTGAAATTAGTAAGAGTAATTCAACTCTTATTTTTGACAATGAACCTAGAAATGTAGAAATCATCAAGAAGATGAAGTCTATGGGTGAACTTGGATATAAAGTTTGTGTTTGGCCAGAAACGATAGAAGAAAAAGATATCAACGATATGGTACTCAATCGGATACCAGATATTATTGATGTGATTAATAATAATACTATGCAAGGATTATCATTAACCCTTGCAATTAACAACTGGAGTAAAGTATAGTGAATGGTAATGGATTAAGTATTATAAAAAGGGATGGGTCAAAAGAAAAACTAAATCTCGATAAGATTCACAAAATGGTTGAAGCTGCATGTAAAGGTATCAATGGAGTTTCAGCATCACAAGTAGAAATGAGTTCAAATCTATCATTTTATGATGGGATGTCTACTCAAGAAATACAAGACACATTAGTAAAAACATCATCTGATTTGATATCTTTGGAAGCACCAAACTATCAATATGTTGCATCAAGATTATTATTGTTTGCAATTCGTAAAGATGTATTTAATACTAAGTGGAAAGACAGTAAAATATATCCACCATTAAAAGATATAGTAGATAGAAATATCAAACATGGTGTTTATGATGAAAAATTAAAAGGTTATTATGATGATAAAGAATGGGATAAACTAAACTCATATCTTAATCATAATCGAGACATGTTGTTTGCTTACGCAGGTCTCAGACAAGTGGTGGACAAATATCTAGTGCAAGATAGGTCTTCTGGAAAGTTATATGAAACACCACAATTTATGTATATGTTAATAAGTGCAGTTCTGTTTAAGGACTATCCAGAAGAAACGAGGTTAGAATATGTTAAAAAATATTATGATGCAATTTCACAATTTAAGATTTCCATCCCTACACCAATTATGGCAGGGGTTAGGACACCTCTTAGACAATTTGCTAGTTGTGTTTTGGTTGATACTGATGACTCTCTTCCAAGTATTTTCTCTAGTGACATGGCTATTGGTAGGTATGTTGCACAGAGGGCTGGAATTGGTATTAATGCTGGTAGAATTCGTGGAATTAATTCTAAGATTAGGGGCGGAGAAGTCCAGCACACTGGAGTTATCCCTTTTCTCAAGAAATTTGAATCCACAGTCAGATGTTGTACACAAAATGGTGTTAGGGGTGGGTCAGCTACTGTCCATTTTCCAATCTGGCACCAAGAGATTGAAGACATTATTGTCCTCAAAAACAATAAAGGGACAGAAGATAATAGAGTCAGAAAGTTAGATTATTCTATTCAATTATCTAAATTATTTTATGAACGATTTATCAAAGACGAAGATATTAGTTTGTTCTCTCCTCACGATGTGCCTGACCTCTACGATGCATTTGGAAAAGCAGAGTTTGATGAACTATACGAAAAGTACGAGAGAGCATATTCAATCCCTAAAAAGAAAATAAGTGCTAGAACACTGTTTATGGACTTACTCAAAGAAAGAGCAGAAACAGGAAGAATTTATATACAAAACATTGACCATAGTAATAGTCATAGTTCCTTCTTAGATAAGGTAAGTATGTCAAACCTATGTCAAGAGATTACATTACCTACAAAACCCATTAGTCATCCAGACGATGAAGATGGAGAAATTGCACTTTGTATTTTATCTGCAATTAATGTAGGTTCAATTAAGTTAGAAGAACTTTCAGAACTTTGTGAATTATCAGTTCGTGGATTAGATGAATTAATTGATTATCAAAAATATCCAGTTAAGGCTGCAGAGATATCAACCAAAGCAAGAAGAAGTTTAGGAATAGGATACATTGGTCTTGCACATTATCTTGCAAAGAACAAAGTTAAATATGGTGAAGAAAAAGCATATGAGTTGGTTCATGAACTTACAGAAAAGTTTCAATATCATTTACTAAGAGCATCAACACAACTTGCATCAGAGAAAGGTGCATGTGAATGGTATGACAGAACAAAGTATTCCAAAGGATTATTACCTATTGATACTTATAAAAAAGAGGTTGATGAAATTACTCCACATAAATTAACAGAAGAATGGGAAAAGTTAAGAACAGTAATTAAAGTACATGGACTAAGACATTCAACACTATCTGCACAAATGCCATCAGAAAGTTCCTCAGTGGTTTCTAATGAAACAAATGGAATAGAACCACCAAGAGATTATCTTTCTATTAAGAAATCAAAGAAAGGCCCATTAAAACAGATAGTTCCATCATATCAAATGTTACAAAACTTTTATACACTTTTGTGGGATATGAAAGACAACGATGGATATATAAAAGTAGTATCTGTAATGCAAAAGTTTTTTGACCAAGGCATAAGTGGTAATTGGTCTTACAATCCAGAAAATTATGAAAACAATGAAGTTCCCTTGTCAGTTATGGCAGGAGACCTTTTGAAGACTTATAAATATGGGTGGAAGACATCATATTACCAAAATACATATGATATGAAAACAGATGAGGTTGTCGAATTAAAAGATGAACCACTTCCTCAAGGGGAAGATATAGAAGATGAGGATTGTGAGGCATGCGCCATTTAAAATTTGCAAGAAGAAGTAAAGAAGAAAATCAAAAAAGAAAAGTAGATAAGTCTAAGTTTTACGATAAATATAAACAAAAGATTAAAGATAGTTACATAGACTACAATTCAGATGCAAGAATTGAAATCTTTAATCCAGATACAGACCATCCAGAGGATGCACCAGAGATAACCAAAGAAGGGTATCAATTTGCAAAGAATAGATTTTATATTGCAAGAAACTTTTTTAATAAAGACCATATTGAATGGACTTCTCATATGTTTAAGTTTCAAGAAAGAAGGAAACAATACTATAGAGAAGAACATATCATAGGTGATAACTTTGACGATAAAGGTAAAGGATTAGATACTTGGGTTAGTAAAGGAATGCCATTTCCTAACTATGGAGAAACTATTCTCCTAATGTATCAACAAAAGATAGAAGATTTGTTTGGTATCAGATTAGTTCCAACATACTCATATGGAAGAACTTACGATAGACATTCTAGACTACTAAGTCACACTGATAGACCATCATGTGAATTTAGTGCAACTTTCCCTATCTCATATAATACTGATGATAAGAAGCCATGGACTATTTGGGTCAGAAATGATATGAATTATTGTTCTATGGCAAATGATGAATCATGGGAATTATCAATGGGGAGTCCTTTTGATGAAAGAGAAAATTGTATTCCAGTAAAACTAGAGCCTGGTGATGCAATGTTTTATCAAGGTAGTAATGTAATTCACTGGAGAGAAAGACTTGCTGGTGAATCTGCAAGACAAATCTTTATACACTATCTTCATAAAGATGGGCCTATCTATAGAGATTTCCCTCAACTTGCATATGATGGTAGACCATCAATATATCATGGAGTAGGAAGTAAAACAGGAAGAGCATGGGAAGATGCAAATTCATTTATACAAGGTAAAAAGAATTATTGGAGATATGGGAATTCTGCATTGACAGACCCTATTACAGGTAAAGTATGTGCAAAAGGACACGAGAAACATGAGTAAAGTATTTAATAGAAACAAAGTAAATTTTTTAAAGAATCCAATCTTCTTTGGAGAGGAACTTAATACCCAACGATATGACGATTTTAAATATCCGATTTTCGACAAACTCACACAAAGACAATTGGGTTACTTCTGGAGACCAGAAGAAGTTTCTCTTCAAAAAGATAGGAACGATTACAATGAACTAAGTAAAGCACACAAACATATCTTTACTAGTAATCTAAAGTATCAAACACTTTTAGATTCAGTTCAAGGTAGAGGGCCTGCAACTGCACTACTACCATTTTGTACTCTTCCAGAGTTAGAAGGATGTATTATCACATGGGACTTTATGGAAACTATCCATAGTCGTTCATACACTTATATGATAAAGAATCTATATCCAGACCCAACAAAAGTATTTGATACAATTCTTGATGATGAAAAGATTATTGCAAGAGCAGAATCAGTTACAAAAAGATATGATGAATTCATTGACTATGCACAAAGATATAGTTTAGGTTACGAAAAAGATGAATACGAACTCAAGAAAAGATTATATCTTGCACTTATAAGTATCAACATACTTGAAGGTCTTCGTTTCTTTGTATCATTTGCATGTACTTTTGCATTTGGTGAAATGAAAAAGATGGAAGGTTCTGCAAAGATTATCAGTTTGATTGCAAGAGACGAAGCACAACATCTTGCAATCACTCAACACATCCTTAAATGTTATCAGAATCAAGAGAAAGATAAAGTTATGACTAAGGTAATGAAAGATTGTGAACCAGATGTTTATCAAATGTATGAAGAAGCTGTTGCAGAAGAAAAAGACTGGGCAGAATACTTATTCATGCATGGTAGTATGCTAGGTTTATCTACAACATTATTAAGTCATTATGTTGAATACATTGCAAACAGAAGACTTCGTGCAATTGGTTTAAATCCAATCTACGACATTTCTAGTAGAACTAACCCATTGCCATGGACTCAACACTGGTTGACCTCTAGAGGACAACAGAATGCACCACAGGAGACAGAAATAGAGTCTTATGTCATTGGTGGTATTAAACAAGATATTAAAGAAGATACTTTCAAGGGATTTGAACTGTGAACGAATTAGGTATGACAATGATAGGTGTATTTGTAATCTTTGCATTCTTTACACTAAAAATATATCCCAATCTAGAATACTCTGGAGTTGGTGGTGGTCATTCATGTACAGGTGAATGTTATGAAGAGTATGTTAGAGTCAATGGAACAACTGTAGAGATACTTAAAGCAAAACAAGAACTTGCAAATGCAGATGAATTCAGTGATATCAGAAGTCTATGGAGTGGTTGTGCAGCTTGTCATGGTGCAGAAGGTCAAGGTATGGCAGTCTTCCCTAAACTTGCTGGTCAATCTCAAGACTATATTGTAGATAGACTCAATGCATATAAGAACAGAGAAACAGTAGGTGGGATGAGTTCCACCATGTGGGCCCAAGC
>CEVX01050572.1_pt1 | contig 21612 bp, 19 predicted proteins | sample 356561 | NCBI WGS metagenome assembly CEVX01 (sample SAMEA2623886, study PRJEB7988) | marine metagenome | biome: marine biome (ENVO:00000447); feature: surface water layer (ENVO:00002042); material: "saline water (ENVO:00002010), including plankton (ENVO:xxxxxxxx)" | depth 5 m | reverse complement strand
GTGTTGTGAGTTAGCTTTACAACCTATTGATGCGTTTAGTCTTGATGCTGCAATATTGTTCTCAGATATTCTTACTATTCCAGATGCTCTAGGATTAAAAGTAAAATTTGTCGAAAAGGAAGGTCCAGTGTTTGAAAACCCAATCAATAGCGTTGACGATGTAAATAACTTAATTCCATTTGATCCAGATAGCCTTTCATATGTATATGAAGCTGTATCAAATATTAAAAACGCCCTTCCCAGAGATATACCTTTAATTGGTTTTTGTGGAAGCCCATGGACATTGGCAGCTTATTCAATTGAAGGTCATTCATCAAAAAACTTCGAAAAAACAATTAAATTTGTTATGGATAATAAAGCTGAGACCCACTTACTTTTATCAAGATTAACAGATGCATGTTTTTTATATTTAAGAAAGCAGGTTCAGGCTGGCGCAGATGTTGTTCAAATATTTGATTCTTGGGCAAATATTTTAGATAGTAAACAATTAAATGATTTATCACTTAGTTATATAAAATTCTTAATTACTGCCTTGAAACAAGATCCAGTGACGTCAAATATACCTATAATTTTATTTGCAAGAGAGCCGAGTTGTAATTCAAGAACTTTAATTGAAACATCGGCAGATTGTATAAGCCTCTATTGGTCTATGAATGATTTTGATATTGATCTTGCAAGAGGCAAAACAGCTCTGCAAGGTAATCTTGATCCAAAAATATTACTTGAATCTGATGTAATAATTAAAAATGAGACATACAAAATATTAGATAGATTCAAAGATTTTCCTGGATATATTTTTAATCTTGGTCATGGATTAACGCCTGATATAAATCCAGAAAAAGTAAAATATCTTACTGAAATAGTAAGAGAATTTTAATCTTCCCAGAGCCTAATTAATCCCTCTTGGGTACAAGATGCTATCAACTTACCATCTCTTGAAAATATTGATCCCCTTGAAAACCCTCTCGCGTTTCTAGTTATAGGGCTTTCAATTGTATATAAAAACCATCCATCTAAATCAAGCTTTCTATGAAACCACATTGCATGATCAAGGCTCGCATTTTGTAAATTTTTTGTAAGAAAATTGACTCCAACTGAGTTATTAGCTGCACCGAGCAAACCCATATCTGAAATATACAAAAGAAATGCTTGTTGTATAACTTGATCTTCCGGAAGCTTGCCACCCGTTTTAATCCAAGTGTTCTTATAGGGAGGCATCCTTTCAGGTTTAAAATAATTCTGTTTTTCAACAGGCCTCATTTCAATTTCTCTCTGCTTAATAAACATAGGCATATCTTCTTTATTCATCTTTAATTCTTTAAGTATCTCTTCTCTTATCTCTTGCTCACTTTTTAATGTTTCTGGTTCTGGAACATTGGGCATATCAATTTGATGCTCTAAACCTTTTTCTCTTTTTTGAAAAGAAATTGAACAATTGAAGATCACTTCCCCGTCTTGAATTGCCTTAACACTTCTTGTTGTAAAACTCTTACCATCTCTGATTCTATCAACAGTGAATGTAATTGATTTTTCCATTATTCCTGGTCTTAAGAAATATGAATGAAAAGAGTGTGCGAAATGTTCTACATCAACAGTTTTGTATGCCGCTATAAGAGTTTGGGCCATAACTTGCCCCCCAAAGATTCTCTTATAACCTACATTTTTTCCAGTCCAGCTAAAAATATCTCTATCAATCTTCTCTAAATTAAATAGTTCAAGTGATTTAGTAAGCTGTGATTTTTTTGCCATGTTATGTTGCGCTTAAACCGCCGTCAACAATCAATTCAGTTCCAGTTATAAATGATGACTCATCTGATGCAAGGAAAACTGCTGCATTAGCAATATCTACAGGTTCGGCAAGTTTTCTAATAGGAATCTGTTGAATAAGTTTTTGTTCAATATTTCTTTCTGGAGCTGAATCAATCATACTTTGCACCATTGCAGTCCTAGTAAAAACTGGATGTAATGAATTGCATCTAACAAGATTGGTAGATTTGGCGCAATGTAAAGCAACTGACTTTGAAAGATGTCTTACAGCAGCCTTAGAAGAGTTGTATGCTGAAGTGTTATGAGAAGCAACTATTCCAGACATAGATGAAATATTAATTATAGATCCGTTTCCAGACTCTCTCATTAGTGGCAATGAATACTTACACCCCATAAAGACTGAATCTAGATTTACTTTGTGTACTAAATTCCATAACTCTAAATCAGTGGATTCAACATCTCCGCCTCCTCCCATACCAGCATTATTCACAAGAATATTTAATGAACCTTTGTCTGTTTTTATTTGTGCTATAGCTTTTTGCCAATGATCAGCATTTGTTACATCCAGCATTATATGATCGCATGAAAGTTCTTTAGCTGCTTTTTCTAAAGCATCTTCATTTATATCGCTTATTACAACTTCTGCGCCTTGAGCAATCATGCACTTTGCCATTTCTTTGCCTAGTCCTTGAGCTCCCCCAGTAATAAGTGCAACTTTATTTTTTAATCTTTCTGACATATTTTTCTTGAATTTTAATTATGATATCTTACATTGTTTATAAAAAAACTAGAACTTTAAACTATCAAAAGGTAGGATATGCAGTCCTAATATAAGGTTTTTTATAATGACATTAAATAAACAAATAGAGTTACCAAGCAAGCCTGATAAAAAGTTTACCGTTTCTGACACTTTTAATATTGAGTCAAAACTTTCTGTTAAGGGCTTTAAAGATAAGTCAGATTGGGTGCCAGAAATAGATAGTTCTTATGTATTTGATAAGAATACAACATTGTCTATATTGGCAGGGTTTGAGCATAACAGAAGAGTTATGGTTCAAGGATTTCATGGAACTGGCAAGTCAACACACATTGAACAAATAGCAGCAAGGTTAAATTGGCCGTGTGTTCGAATTAATCTTGATAGCCATATTAGTAGAATTGATTTGTTAGGAAAGGATGCTATCAAGCTTAATGATGGTAAACAAATTACAGAATTCCAAGAAGGGCTATTGCCATGGTCAATCCAAAACCCTGTTGCCTTAGTTTTTGATGAATATGATGCAGGTCGGCCAGATGTTATGTTTGTAATACAAAGAATATTGGAAGTAGAAGGTAAACTCACTCTTCTTGACCAAAATAAAATCTTAACTCCACATCCATCTTTTAGATTATTTGCAACAACAAACACAGTTGGTCTTGGGGATATGACAGGTTTGTATCATGGAACTCAACAAATTAACCAAGGTCAATTAGATAGATGGCATATTCTTTCAACACTAAATTATCTTGATCCTAAACAAGAATATAAGGTAGTAATATCAAAATTAAACAGTTTGAAGGGAGCAAAAAATCAAGAAATTTTAATAAATATGATTAAACTTGCGAACTTAACAAGATCGGGATTTGCCAATGGTGATATTTCAACATTAATGTCACCAAGAACAGTTATCTCATGGGCGCAGAATTATAAAATATTTAAAGATCTTGTTGGCTCCTTTAAGTTAAGCTTCTTAAATAAATGTGATGATATTGAAAAATCAATAATTTCTGAATATTTTCAAAGGTGTTTTGACAAAGAAATTGATGAAACATAACATAATATAGTTTTTTATGGGATGGAATAAGAATAGAGAAAGGCTCCACGAAGCAGCTTTTTCATCAGTAAAAGCTATTTCTAATAAAAAAGATTTAACTTCTAGTACTGGCTTGTCACAGAGACCCCCTATTGAAAAAAATATTATTATTCCTTCTGCGCCTCGATCATCAAAAGATTTGAATAAATGGAGGGGGGAGTCAGATTATCAAGCCTTTTGGCATCTTTTTCATAAAAAAACGAAAGAGCTTCCTCTAACTTTGAATGCAAGAATGATATTTAATGAGTTGGAAATTTCAAGAATAGAATTACTTGGCAGCGCCAAATACAAAGGTTCAAAAAAGAATATTTCAGAATATCTTGATCAAAGAAGCTCAAATATTGATGATAATAAATCAATGAGCACTTTAGCTTATGGAGCAAATCTCTGGCTGAAAAATGCTGCAAAATTTAAATTGAGTGATGAATCTAAAAGTATTTTGCAAATATTCAAAAATAAATATGCTGTAAGTGAATCTATTGATTTAATGGCTAATGAACTCATTAGCAACATTAATAATCAAAATAAATTTGAGCGATTATCAATAAAATTTCTTCAGAAACTTAAACTTGCTCAAGATATATCTGATGAAGATGATGATGATTTTCCAGAGATGAATAGTACAAATGATGAACTTGAAAATAATAATATTGAAGAGGAATCTCAGTTAAGAGATGAAAATGAAAAAAATATTGAGGATTTTCAGAGTGATATAGATGTTGATATTCAAGAATCGCTTGCAAATATAGATGACACGTCAATACAAGAGGAGATTGATGGAGTGACTTATCCTAATAATCATATTTATTCAAATTTTAATAACGACTATTCTATATATACTTCAAATTTCGATGAGATAGTTGATGCTAAAGATTTAGTTACTGCTGATGAATCTATTAGGTTAAGAAACCAATTAGATAATTTAATTAAGCCTCATTTGTCGACTATTGGAAAACTTGCAAATAGACTACAAAGATTATTACTAGCGAAACAAAATACTAGCTGGAACTATAATCTAGAAGAAGGGATATTAGATAATGCAAGATTGCATAGAGTTATTGCAAATCCAGGATACCCACTAAGCTTTAAACAAGAAACAGAAAACAATTTTAAAGACACTGTCGTTACTCTATTAATTGATAATTCAGGTTCAATGAGAGGGAGGTCTATTAGCTTAGCTGCAATATGTACTGATATTATTGGAAGCACGCTTGAGAGATGCCAAGTTAAAACAGAAATACTTGGATTTACAACTAAACATTGGAAAGGAGGAGATTCAAAGAAGCTGTGGGAAATCAATGGAAGTCGCTCAAACCCTGGAAGATTAAATGACATACGGCATATTATTTATAAAAGTGCAGATAATAGTTGGAGAAGATCGCGAAAATATTTTGGGGCAATGTTAAGAGAAGGATTGCTTAAAGAGAATGTTGACGGTGAAGCTCTAGCATGGTCACATGAAAGATTGATAAAAAGATCAGAAGAAAGAAAAATAATGATTGTTATATCTGATGGAGCTCCAGTAGATGACAGTACAAATTCTGCAAATAGAGAAGATTTTTTAGATAACCATCTTAAAGAAATAATTTTCAAAATTGAAAATGAAAGTCATGTTGATCTTCAAGCAATTGGTATAGGTCATGATGTTACGAAATACTATAAGAATGCTCTTACTATCAATAGGGCTGAAGAGCTTGGCGAAGTTTTACTAGATGAATTAACAAAACTTTTCAATGAATAATTATTATTATAAAATAGGTAATGTATGCGGTGTAAACATTATTTAAATGGAGAGTGAGAGTATATGAAAATTAATAAGCAAAATGGTCCACCTGAAGATCTTTTATATTTTGATGAGGATTTGAATCTAACTCAGAAACAGGTTGAGGATGTTGTAGAAATTTTTAATACGCCTTTAACGGGTTCATACAATTGGGATTACACTGTTGCAGATAACAGAATAAAAAAACTTTATGAGCTTGGTAAAGAATTGAACTGGAATGGTTCAATTGATCTTAATTGGGACTATACACATCCAGCAGACGAAAGAATTGTTGAGACTGATGACGAGCTTCCTCATGAAGCTCTTGATTCTTACAATGACCTCTCGGAAGAAGAAAAAATACTTTTTGACAGGCATAGTACTGCTGAACTTCTCAGTCAATTTCTTCACGGGGAACAGGGCGCCCTTTTAGTTGCTTCGCAATTAGCATGTTGTGCACCTACTTATAATGCAAAACTATATGCCGCTTCTCAAACATTTGATGAGGCTAGACATGTTGAAGTTTTTAATAAATACCTGCAAGATAAAATTGGTATTCATTATCCAATTAATCCAAATTTAAAACTATTGCTTGACAAAATCCTTACAGATGAAAGATGGGATCTTAAATTTATTGGTATGCAAATTATAATTGAAGGTTTAGCATTGGCTGCATTTCAAATGCTAAAATCAATTTCAAAAGATCCACTATTAAAACAATTGCTCCACTATGTAATACGTGATGAAGCTAGACATGTAACATTTGGTATTAATTATTTAGAAGATTTTATTAAAACATTGTCACCTGAAGAGATAGAAGAAAGAGCTCAGTTTGCTTATGAGGCTTGTGTTATATCTAGAGACAGGTTGATTAATACAAAGGCAGAGCAAAGATTTCTTAAGATGTCTGAAGAAGAAGCAAGAGAATTCTCTTTAAATACTGGGAGCTTTGAATTGTTTAGAAATTTCTTATTTTCTAGAGTAATACCTAACCTATCTAGAATTGGACTTTTAACTGATTCTGTAAGACCTAAATTTGAGGCTCTCGGTTTACTAGAATATGAGCATGCTCCTGATGATTTTGAGTGTGATTGGGCAGAAATGAAAAAGCCCTTAGAAAAATTTGGTCAAATACCTACAAGTTTATAACTTTAAATTTGTTTTTCTGACCATACCTAGTTGGTATGATATTAAATATGGAGATTCGTTATGTCTAAGCACTCAGCTATAAACACTTTTGGTAGATCTGGAAATCCTGCTTTTACAAAAAATTTTACAGACTTTTCTGAGGAACTGCCTATAAGTCAAAAAATGACGTTAGAAGGAGCCGTCAACAAAACTGGAATTTTATTATCACTTTGTATTGCAGGTGCTTTTGTTGGGTGGAATATACCGCAACTTATGATACCCGCCATGTTTATAGGATTTATTTTAGGCATGGTTACTATATTTAGAAGTCCTTCAAAAGCCGGTTCAACTGCGCCCCTTTATGCTCTTTCTCAAGGAATATTTCTAGGTGGGATAACAATGTTTTTTGAGCAAGTTTATCCAGGAATTGGTATTCAAGCGATGGGATTAACTTTTGGCATTTTGGCCTCACTTTTATTTTGCTACAAAACTGGAATAATCAAACCAACAGAAAACTTTCGGTTAATGCTGTTCTCTGCTACTTTTGGAATATTTATTCTATATCTCGTTAATTTCATAATGTCATTTTTTGGATCAGGTATTGGCTTCATTCACTCAAATGGTCTTTCCGGTATAGTCTTTTCATTATTTGTTGTTGGCATTGCCTCTTTAAATCTTGTCCTAGATTTTGACTTTATTGAAGATGGTGCCGATAAGGGTATGCCTAAATATATGGAATGGTATGGAGCATTCTCGCTAATGGTAACGCTTGTATGGTTATATCTTGAAATATTAAGGCTTTTAGCAAAACTAAGAAGTAGGTAATTTTTTGAATACAATCATATTTGGTTCCTTAGCAATAATATCTTTATATATATTTTTTAAATTATCTAAATATAAAGCCTCTTCAAAGCAGTTAAATAGAGATAATAGGATAAATTGGTTTAAATCAGAAAGCTCAAATCAAGAAAATATTATTGAAGGAGAATCAGAGGAGATTAAGGATGATGATTATGAAAAATAATATGCGCAAATTTTATAATAAGAAACTAAATATATTCATGTTAAGCATGATCATTTCATTACAATTCTTATCCGCAGAAGATAATGCTCCAATAATTCAACCAGGCGCGCCTGGTGAGCCGTCAAAAAAACTTGACGCAAAAGCGGCTACAGATATTGCTAATACTTCATTCATAAAAGCTGACGTTGTTTTTCTGCAAGGAATGATTGTTCACCATGAACAAGCAATTTTGATGTCAAAAATGGCTAAAGATAGAACTAATAATAAAACTATTCTTGACCTAGCTGGAAGGATTGATGTCTCACAAGATGATGAAATAAATTTCATGACTAGCTGGTTAAAAGATCGCGATCAAAGCATACCTAGTATGTCTCATGATCATCATAAGCATCTTCAGATGGTTGGCATGGCTTCAATAAAACAGTTAGATGATCTATCTAAATCTAAAAGTACAGAATTTGATAGGTTATTTCTTCAGCTTATGATAAATCATCATGATGGCGCACTTGAGATGGTAAAAGAACTTAAAAAGTTTCCAGGCGCTGCTTATGACCCGGTACTAAACGAATTCGTATCTGATTTAGTTAATGATCAGGGTGTAGAAATTGAAAGAATGAACACTCTTGCAGTGGGTCTTTCAGATGATCCTAGATCTGGATTAGCACCTGGTTTATTTATAGCTGAAGAGGCTATACTAAATATGGAGCTTATTGCATCTTTAAAAAAACCTACAGGATTTTTTGATCCAAGCAATCCTGCGGCAAAAGGCTCAGAAGATCTCAGTGAAGATAACGAAAATAAGACTACAGCTGAAATTTCAAGATCACTTCGTTCTCCCATGCTAAGTTTTGCTAACACAGATATGGCTTTTAAGGACGATATCCTTGTTGCAGGTAGTTATCATGGATTTAATATATATAAGATTAGCGATAGTGGTATTCCAAATCTTATATCGTCTGTTGTGTGTCCAGGTGGTCAAGGTGATGTCTCTATTGTAGGTGAATTACTCATTATGTCTGTTGAAGAAATAAGAAGCAGAGTTGATTGTGGTCTTGAAGGTGTTGGAAGAGATGCAAGCCCTGAACGTTTTAGAGGAATAAGAATCTTTGACATTTCTGACTTAACTCAACCTAAGCAAGTTGGTGCAGTTCAAACATGCAGAGGATCACATACTCATTCAGTAGTGTCAGGACCAGATGCGGACGGCAAAATTATTGTTTATAACTCTGGTACTGGCGGTGTTAGAGATGATGAAGAAATGGAGCAATGTGTTGGTAATATTGCAGGCGATGAAAGAACAGCTTTATTTAGGATAGACGTAATTGAGATACCTGTATCTGATCCTTCGCGATCAAGAATTGTTAGTAGCCCAGCTGTGTTTGCTGATCCTGAAACCGGTTCAATTGCTGGTCTTTGGCGTGGTGGGGACCATGGTGACGACACGCAAGATACAAATCAAACAAACCAATGCCATGATATTACTGTATTCCCTTCTGCAAATATTGCTGCTGGAGCATGCTCAGGTAATGGTATTTTGTTTGACATAACAGACCCATATAATCCACAAAGACTTGATGTTGTTACTGATGTTGGTTTTGCTTATTGGCACTCAGCAACATTTAATAATGATGGAACTAAAGTTATCTTTACTGATGAATGGGGTGGCGGAGGCAGAGCGAGATGCAGGGCTTGGGATCCTTTAGACTGGGGTGCGGATGCTATTTATGACATTGTTGATAATAAACTAATTTTTAAAAGTCATTACAAAATGCCTGCTCCTCAACTTGAAACAGAAAACTGTGTTGCTCATAATGGTTCAATTATACCAATCCCAGATAAAGATATTTTTGTTCAAGCCTGGTATCAGGGCGGTATATCCATTATAGATTTTACAGACTCGTCAAATCCTGTTGAAATAGCATATTTTGATCGAGGACCAATCTTTGAAGATATATTAATTACTGGTGGTTATTGGTCAACTTATTTTTATAAAGGTTTTGTCTATGGCACTGAAATTACTCGAGGCCTAGATGTATTTAAACTATTGCCTAGTAAATTTTTAAGTAATAGCGAAATCACTGCAGCTACAAATGCTTATCCATTGATAGGTCCAGAAGTATTTAATCCTCAACAACAAGTCCCAATGACATGGCCATTAATTAAAAAAGATTAAAAATTGAAAAAATCCTTTGATCAATATATATATCTCACTGGAAGAACATTAATTGGTCTTTATTTTCTAATACCGGGCTTGATGAAAGTTTTATCATTTTCAGAATATATGGAAATAGTTGTTATTAATGAAGTTCCATTGCCTACTTTTTCTTTGTTAATTGTTATCTTGTCGCAATTGTTTTTTGGTACATCTATAATTTTTGGTAAATTTTTAAAGCTTGGCTCAATTATATTGGCCATGAATGTAATTCTATTTAACTATTACATACATGACTTCTGGAATATCAATGATGTTTTAAGTCAAAAACATGAGATGCAAAATTTCATAAAAAATACTGCCATCATGGCGGGATTATTAATATTGTATAAATCTAATGATAATAGCGATTGATTTTGGAATTACGAATACTGATATAGCCGTATCTAATGATGGTGATGTTAATCTTTGCTCTATCCCGTCAAAAAAAGTTAATAATGATTTTTTAAAAGAAATTATTATTTCTATGAATTTAGATATTAAGAAAATTAGCAAAATCGCTGTGACAGGAGGAAAATCAAGCGAGCTTAGTAATTTTTTTGATGATATCCCTGTTATTAAAGTTAATGAGGTCAATGCTATTGGGCATGGTGCAATTTCTCTATATGATATCGGTGATAAACCTTTTGTAGCTATAAGCGCCGGAACCGGAACTGCGTGTGTATATCATCAAAATGGTCATTTCGATCATTTGGGTGGTATATCTGTTGGAGGGGGGACTCTTCAAGGATTAGCACAGCATCTAATTAATATCAAAAATCCAAATAAAATTGAAGAATTGGCGCAATCAGGAGATAGGAAAAAATTAGACTTTTTAATTGGTGATGTTGTGAATGAAATTGGTTCATTATATCCAGAAATAACTGCATCAAATTTTGGAAAAGCAAAAGATTGTAAAGATTTATCAGCAAATGATATAGCGGCTTCTATTTCAAATATGGTAGGTGAAGTCATTGGAACAATATCTTACCTAAATGCAATGTTATGTAATGAAAAGGAAGTTTATTTCCTCGGAAGAGTTTCATTAAATGACGTAATAAAATCTGGTATAGAGGATAGACTTAATTTAGCGAAAATAAAGGGTCTATTTAAAGAAAATAGAGAATATGGTAATGTACTTGGAGCATTAAATTGCATACAGACAAAATAATTAAATTTTTTATATAATCCTAACAATATGGAAGTAGTTACTGATAAATCGATCATCATCACTCTTGCTATACCAGTATTTTTTTTACTGATAATAGTTGAGTATTTTTATGGCAGATATGTTGGTAAAAATACTTATAGACTAAATGATACTATTACCAGCATAACCATTGGTATGATAAGTAGGTTCCCAACCATGTTAAATCTTGGTGTTCAGAGTGTGATCTTCGTATCTATAAGTTCTTATTTAAATAAGAATGGATTGGCGCTACTTTCTGTGAAAAACCCATTTACTTGGATAATGGCATTTCTTTTATATGATTTGTCTTATTACTGGATGCATAGAATGCATCATGAAATAAAGATACTCTGGGCAACACATAGCGTCCATCATCATGGAGAGGACTACAATCTTGCTACCGCTCTCAGACAAACAAGCACCGGATGGCTATGGAAATGGATATTCTACATGCCAATGATATTGCTTGGAGTACCAGTTGAAGTTTTTATAGGGGTAGCTGGTGTAAATTTAGTGTATCAATTTTGGGTGCATACTGAACATATTGGTCACTTAGGATTTCTAGAAAAAATTTTTATAACTCCGATGAATCATCGAATACATCATGCTAAAAATAAAGAATATATCGATGCTAATTATGGTGGTGTTTTCATTATTTGGGATAGAATGTTTGGAACCTATACACCACAAAGATCCGATTTGCAGCCAGTATATGGAACAGCAACCCCTTTAAATAGCTGGAATCCTATGTGGGCAAATTTCCAAGTTCTTTCAATCATGGTTAAAGATACTATCAAAACAAAATCATGGAAAGATAAAATAAAAGTATGGTTTTCTCAAACATATTGGAGACCAGAAGATTGTGTCGAAGAAAAAGATCCCAATGATTTTTATAAAAAATTTAATCCTGAAATTGGAGCTGATATTAAGATATTTGGATTCTGCCAAATGTTATTTACAATTGTTGTATCTGGCTCGGTGCTAACATATTCTTCTTTACACGAGTATTATGAAATTGCAATCCTTGGAATTATTATAATTATCATATCTACTCTTACTGCATATTTAATGCAAGCAAAAATGCTGGCCTATCGCTTGATAATGTTTTTCTCTTTTTTTACTATTTTTGGAATATATTATTTTGATTTTCTTAATATAGAGCTAATTTCAACTAAATTACTTTTAGCACAGTTATATATGAATATACTCGCAGTGATAACTAAATACTCTATACAATCAATTCAAAGCATAAAAATATTAGAAACTAAATAGATTACTGAAGATCAAATCTATCAGCGTTCATTACTTTGTTCCAAGCATTAACAAAATCTTTAGCAAACTTCTCACTTGAATCATCTTCAGCATACACCTCTACGATTGCTCTTAATTGAGAATTGGAGCCAAATACTAAATCTGATCTTGAAGCTGTTCTAATTTTTTCTCCAGAATTTCTTTCGAATGCCTCATATGAATTACCTGTGCCATTTGGTCTCCATTGAACAGACATATCAAGCAAGATTTTAAAATAGTCATTACTTAATTTGTTAGAATCTTCTGTAAATAAGCCATATCCATTTGAACTTATCCCTAAAGATCTCATACCTCCTAAGAGTACTGTCATTTCAGGTGCGGTAAGACCTAATAACTGAGCTTTATCAAGCATAATTTCTTCAGGAGCTGTATTTACACCTTCTGCATGGAAGTTTCTGAATGCATCAGATTTTGGTTCCAATACTTCAAATGATTCAATATCAGTTTGATCTTGAGATGCATCACCTCTCCCCGGAGTAAAAGGAACTTCAATACCTGAAGCCATTTCAATTCCAACATTTCCAGCCAAAACAATAATATCTGCAATTGAGGCACCCGATTCATTTGAAATTGTCTGATATATATCAATAACCTTACTTAATTGATTGGGATTATTTGCTTCCCAGTTCTTTTGAGGAGCTAATCTAATCCTTGCACCATTTGCACCACCACGCATATCAGATCCTCTAAAAGTTGATGCGCTTGCCCAAGCAGTTTCAACCATTTCTTGGATTGATAATCCTGAGTCAGAAATCAATTTCTTTACTGCTTCAACATCATACTCCTTATTACCAGAAGGTACTGGATCTTGCCAAATGAGTTCTTCTTGAGGAACTTCTGGACCTATATATCTGGTTTTTGGTCCCATATCTCTATGAAGTAGTTTAAACCAAGCCCTAGCAAAAGCGTCTGCAAATTCATCAGGATTTTCATGAAATCTTTTTGAGATTTTTTTGTAACTTGGATCTTCTCTCAAAGCCATATCCGCAGTGGTCATCATTGTTGGCACTTTCTTTAAAGAATCTTCAGCGTCTGGTGCCATATCCTCTTCTGTTTGACCAACGGCATGCCAGATATGTGCGCCAGCGGGACTTTTTGTTAATTCCCATTCATATCCAAATAATAAATCAAAATATCCGTTATCCCATTGAGTTGGGTTTGCTGTCCAGGCACCTTCAATACCACTTGTTATGGTATCGCTACCTACTCCTGATGCATAACTACTAGACCATCCAAAGCCCATTTCTTCAATTGGAGCTCCTTCTGGTTCAGATTGAACATGATCTTCTGCACCGGCACCATGAGCTTTTCCAAAAGTATGTCCTCCTGCAACCAATGCAACAGTTTCTTCGTCGTTCATTGCCATCCTTCCAAAAGTTTCTCTAATATCATGAGCGCTTGCTAGAGGATCAGGATTGCCATCTGGTCCTTGAGGATTTACATATATAAGTCCCATTTGAACAGCTGCTAGAGGATTATCTAACTCTCTTTCACCTTTGTATCTTTTATTATCCAACCATTCAGATTCAAGACCCCAATGAATATCCTCTTCTGGACCCCAAATATCTGGCCTTCCTCCGCTATAACCAAACGTCGTTCCACCCATTGATTCAATGGCAACATTACCAGCAAGTATTAATAAATCTGCCCAACTAATTTTTTTTCCATATTTTTGTTTAACAGGCCACAAAAGTCTTCTTGCTTTATCTAAATTTCCATTATCAGGCCAGCTATTAAGAGGAGCAAAACGTTGTGCACCTGTTCCTCCACCTCCTCTTCCATCTGTATTTCTATATGTTCCTGCAGCATGCCATGTCATCCTTATAAAGAAAGGTCCATAATGACCATAATCGGCAGGCCACCAATCTTGAGAATCTGTCATTAAATCATTGATGTCTTTTTTAAGGGCGTCATAGTCAATTTTTTTAAATTCTTCTCTGTAATCATAACCTTCATCCATTGGATTTGACTTTGTATCATGTTGATGAAGAATGCTGAGATTTAATTGATTAGGCCACCAATCTTTATTCGATGTACCGCTTGAACTATGTGTTGTCATGGCCCCATGCATCACAGGACACTTCCCTTCAGGTTTATCAGTCATTTTTATTTAGGCTCCTAAAATGTGCAGTTATATAATATACATAAATATACTATAAAAAATTTAAAAAAAAAGTATTTAAGTATTTTTTAAATGGTGGAGCTACGCGGGATCGAACCGCGGACCCCCTGCTTGCAAAGCAGGTGCTCTCCCAGCTGAGCTATAGCCCCACATTGAATTGCGTTATTGTACTTTAATGAGTAAATTTTTGTATATTTAATCTAAATCTTTTTTATTATTAATAGGTACAAACTTTGATCGGTTAAATATCTCTTCATCAGGATTCTTGCTACTTTTTCCTGAAGAAGTAATAACTTTTGCTTTATATTTATTAAAAACTTCAAATAAAAGATAAAACCATACACCGTTAACCATAGGTTCTATCAAAGCATCTATTGCTGCTAAGTTAAGTGGAGCGCCCGTAAGTAACCTGTTGCAAGTCATTGCAATAAGAATATGGCCAATTGTATAAATGATCGCTAGATATATGCCAACATTAATATTTTTCAAGAAAGAGCTATTTTTTGTACTAAGTTTTTCTTCAATAATTCTTTTTAGGAAAACAAGGAGAAAGTAAAACCAAAATCCATTAATAATGGGTTCAATAAATGCATCAGCTGCAGCCATGTCTAATGAGGCACCTGTAATAATTCTATTACATGCCATTGCTACAAATATGTGGCCAATTGTATAAATAACAGCTAGAACTAAATTGTCATATTTAAAAATTTGGGTGTCATCATATTTAAGTAAGTCTTTCATAGTGTGTATTCTACTTTAAAAAAAGGGGTGTATAAAACACCCCTTTTATATTTAGGGGTACTGTAATAACACCCCTCTCCTCTAATGATATTAGAAATTATATGAAAAGCCTACTTTCATAGTTCTAGGCTTTTGCGATCTAGCTCCATCTTTAGGAGCTCTAGCGACAATATCTTCACTATCTAAAACATTCTCAAGAACTAAATACACATCCATGTTTTCATTTAGTGCTTTTCTTAGATTTAAATCTAAGAAGCTATGAGAATCAATAGTTTGATATGTACCACACGCAGCTGTTGAACAAGAACTTCCATTGCTGACATATCTCATATTTCCACTTAGTCCGTTTGAATTTACAAAACCAGCAACTAAAGCTAGAGAAGAATCTGGAACATATGGAACGTCATCGCCATCAGCAACAACACCCCAGTATTCACCGTCATCATCAAAACTGTTTGCAAATGTTGCATCAGTAGATGTGTAAGTAAGGCCAACTGGATATGCAACTCCATTGTCTCCCTCTAGAATCCATGAAGCTGATACTTCAACACCTGATACATCAACAGCACCGCCATCAAAGACATCACCCTCATTACAATCTCCACCTTGAGAATTTTTACATTCAGCTTTTAAGCTTTCATAATCACTTTGAAAGTAAAATACTTCAACATTAGTCATGCCTTCAGAATATCTTACTCCTAGCTCCATATTATCTGCTGTTTCAGGATCAGTACCAAACATAGCTGTCATACCTTCATGAAAACCTGCAACTAGCTGTACATTATCATTAAGCTCGTAAGTTGCTCCAAAACCAGTAGTGTTATGATCACCATCTTTAGTTTTAGGATAGCCAGAAGCTAAAACAGTTCTTGTTGGAGTTCCATCATTCCATCTGTTTTCAACCTGATCATAATCCTCAGACCTATGTCCAATTGTTAAAGCTAACTTTCCTATAGTTATCTTATCTTCAATATAAAAAGAAGTTGCTTCTGACACTCTTAATCTATTGTTACTTCCTGTAAAGCCAGTACTACATGCATATAGAGCAGAATTTACACCGGTTGCGCTTTGATCAAAACACTCATATTTTTGATATCTGCTTTCTGAGTCTTCCATATCTCTATATCCAACTGTTAAAGCATGAGCACCAATTTCTGTAGATACTTTAAATTGGAACCCTTCATTTGTGTAAAATCTATTGTTGTGCTTTAACTTGACTTGGACTGCTAATTGACCATCAAGAATCGCTTGAGCATTGGCATTTCCTCCATTAGCAGCAGAGATTACATTATTAATTCCATTGCTTACACCATGTGCTTTTGTATTATTTGCTTTATCAACTTTAAACCAGTCTCTGTGATAATCATTACTCCACGTTGAAGCTACAACATCAAAGTTATTGAAAGACCCAGCATAAGTTAATGACATCTGATCACCATCATTATTCATGACATCATATTGTGTCATTCCATATCTTTTTCTTGGGTTAGCCATAAAGCTTTGTTGTGATAAACCAACATATGATTGGTTAGAAGTTTCGTCAACTTCAAGCATTTTAAGCGTCACAGAATGATTTCCTACTTCGTATCTTGCTTTAAACATTACATCTGATTTATCTAAACCTGTATCGCCACCAACATTAGCAATACTATCAAAACCATCAGTTTGATGTTCATGCACTTCAACTAATGCGCCTAAATTTCCTGAATTCATTCCGTAGTAGGCATGAGTTCTCATCATTCCATTCTCACCAATTTCTTGAACAAATCTTCCAGAATTAACTTCAGGTATTGGTGTACTGATAAGGTTTATAGCTCCTCCAATAGTACTAGGTCCCTGGCTAATAGACGAAGGTCCTTTTAGAACTTCTACTGAATTTATTCTTCCTGTAGTAGGGAAATAATAGGCAGAAGAAGAAGTATATGGAGCTGGTGCTATTAGAATACCATCTTCCATAAGCGTTACTTTTGCAGATCTATCAATAGATGTACCTCGAATAGATATATTAGGTCTTAACCCATAACCATCCTCAGTTCTAAAGTAAACCCCAGGCACTGCAGACAAAATTTTATGAATGTCTGTATCCATAGCTTTTTGAAGATCTGCGTTTGTTATAACAGTTCCTGAACCTGGTAAATCTTTAACGTCGTCTTTTGTACCAATGATTGTTACTGATTCAACCTCAGTCCCCTCATCAGCTGCATTTATGTTAACAACAAATGAAGATATAACTAAAAAACCGATGATAAATAATGGTGAGATATCATCAAAAAATTTATTTATTAATTTATTCATATTTTCCTCTTTTAATTAATTAAAATGAAAGCTACTTTTTTTCGCCTAAAGATTTTTTGATATAAAATCTAAAAAACTGCACACTTTTAGGGGAATGACCAATAAAGTAGCTTTCATGAATGAGAATGATAATGATTCTCATTTAGATTTGCAAGTAAAATTTAAAAGAAATTCTTTCGATATAAAATCGTTATAGATTAAAGAGTAAGATTTTTAAATAAATTTGTTTTATTTGTTGCCCTTAATGGCAAAGTAGATACCTAAAACTAATAAGAAAATTTGTTCACTCATAAATAACTCTTGAGTGACTAGCCAGTCTTTGTGAGCAATAAGCAATGCGCCGATCATAATTACTGCAATAGCTCCCCCAGACAATCTTGTGATTAGATGGCCATTGCTATAGAAGAAATTTGCTTTGGTATTTAACAAACCTCCTATAATGATTCCTGCTCCAGCTGCTACCTCTCCTACTGCAACCATGCTTACTACTAGCTCTGGGTACATATAGCCCATACTTTCAAACCATCTAACCATATCTGGTTTTGGTATAGGGAATTTTCCAATTCCATGAAGAATAAATGATGCTCCTAAAGTAAGTCTTAGAAGCCATGGAGCAATTAGTTCAAAAGGACTTGCAATTTTGTCGAGTAAATTATTCAGTTTTTTCATTTATTTATAATTGTTAATAATTTGTAAAAGTATATCTTCTTCGTGGAAAATATCAAAACCATTTAATTTGTTTTGAAATTGAGTTCTATATTTAGAATTTAAAGCTTTTAATCGTTACCTTTTATTGTGAAATAGAGTCCTAATAGTAGCAAAAATATTTGCTCGCTCATAAATAGTTTTTTTGTAATAAACCAATCTGAATGAGCTATTGTAAGGGCGCCTATCATAATTACTAAAACTGCTCCGCCTGATATTCTTGATATAAGATTACCTATATACCCACTTATTAAACCGCCTAAGATTATGCCTATCCCTGCTGCTACCTCTCCTATTGCAACCATGCTTGTTATTAGCTCTGGATACATATAGCCCATACTTTCAAACCACGTAACCATTTTTTCTGGAGGCAGTGGAAATTTACCTATACCATGCAAAATAAATGAAGTTCCAAGACCTAGTCGAAGCAGCCATGGAGTAATTGGAGTAAATGGATTTGCAATAGATTCAAGTATGTTATTTAATTTTTTCATATTATGTAAAGTTAAGTATTTACAGATTTAAAAAGTATATCTTTGTCATAACAAATTTCAAAACCCTTTAATTTATTCAATTGTTCTAATTCATCGTTTCCTATTTTTATATTTGCAAGCATTTTTCCATCTGTAGAAACCCTTTCCTCTTCGATACACCCCATATCAAATAACATTGATCTTATGTTCCCAAGATTGCTTTCAAGCGATATCCATCCTTGATATATTCCATTGAATAGTCTTTCATTTATCAAATAGCGAAGATTATCAAATTCAGTTTCATTCTCTGCAGATAAATATATTTCTTTGGGCTTTCTTTTAATAAGGGCTTCTAGCTTTGAATTAGAGATCATATCAATCTTATTATTAACTATAATTTGTGGAATTCTCTCTAAGCCTAACTCGTAAAGTATTTTATTAACTTCTGCGAACTTCACTTTCCTGTCGTCATCTGAAATATCTACAATATGAAGCAAAAGATCTGCAGATTTTAGTTCATCAAGAGTGGCCTTGAATGACTCAATTAGCTGAGTTGGAAGATCAGAGATAAAACCTACAGTATCTGAAAATAAAATAGGTCCAAGTTCAGGATTTTTATTTTTTCGAGTAACTGAATCCAATGTTGCAAATAACTTATCTTCTGCTAGCTGCTTGCTTTCAGTTAACTTATTAAACAAAGTTGTCTTGCCAGCATTTGTATAACCGACTAATGCAACAAGTCTATTTCTACTCTTCTTTCTTGAATACCTATTAATCTGTCTTTGCTTATGAGCTTTATCTAACCTTGAGTTTAATCGTTTAATTCTCTTATTTATTAACCGCCTATCTGTTTCTAACTGAGTCTCACCCGGTCCTCTAAGCCCAATCCCACCTTTTTGTCTTTCTAAGTGAGTCCAGCCTCTTATTAATCTTGTTGATAAATGATTTAGTTGAGCCAACTCAACTTGAAGTTTACCTATATGTGATGAAGCTCTAGAAGCAAATATGTCTAAAATTAATTCGGTTTTATCTATTACTCTCTTGTTTAAAATCTTTTCTAGGTTTCGATTTTGTGATGCTGATAGTTGGTGGTTGATTATTATAAGATCGATATGAGACTCATCAATTTTATTTTTAATATTTTCTAATTTACCAATTCCAATAAAGGAACTTATTATCGGTGTTTTTTGATTAAGCTTAAGGTCATCTACAATTTCAACTCCAGATGATAGGACTAAGCTATAAAACTCCTCATAGCTGTTCTCTAGCCTTTCAACCTTATTAAGAGATTCTACATCTATGTAAACTAATATAGCCTTTTGTACTTTGTTATTATCAACAATTTTCATTACTAATATTATTGTAGAGTTTTTATATATTTTTGTTACTATTAATTAATGGTATTAAACGTTCCTTTTGGAGAATCGCGAATAAATAAAGGAGAGAGAGTTAGAAAATCAAAGCTCGCTAGTTTAAGAAGAAAGACTGTAAGAACTATCAAGAAAAAGAAGCTTGATAAAATTTACAGAGAATTACGTAAAGCTCATAAAAACAAGTAATTATTCTTTCTAGTTGAGCCTATTGCTTTGATAAGCTAATAACCTTTTTTTATATTAAAAAAATAAGCAACTAATTTTTTAGGGATACACAGCGGAAGATATTAAAATAACTCCCGCTATATTAAGTTTTTAGTCAGCGTAATCTAAGCCTTTTTCTTTTTGAACTTCACGTTTATTTGGATTAACAGATTCTCTGAAAGGTACATCAACAACTTCACCTTCAACAGGTTCTCCTGGTGAAACTGAATATTCGTCAGGCAATCTGACTAACAGTTTAGTTCCTATTTCTGATGAAGACCATGGCACCCATGCAAGAGCAATGTTTGTTTCTAGCTCTGGTGACCACCAAGGAGAAGTAACATATCCCATATCATTTCCATCAGTATCTGCAATCAACCAAAAATCTGGAGCATAGTCAGTTATTTCTTTGCCGCCTAAAGATATGCCAACCATTTTCATTTTAAAAGGAGCGTTTCCATCATCAATTACAGCTCTTTGTCGTTCAAGCTCCTCTTTGCCAATATAATCTGCTTCTTTGTTTCTTGGTACTTGATATGCGAGATTAACTTGAAAAGGTGATGTCTCATGATCTAAATCTTGTCCCCAAGACAAAATACCGGCAGCGATTCTTCGATGATGCGCTGGAGCAATAACCATTAAACCAAATTCTTCGCCTGCTTCAAGAACTGCATTCCACATTTTTTCAGCATTTTCATGTGCGTCACGAACGTAGATTTCATATCCTTTTTCTCCAGTAAATCCAGTTTGACTAATAACACAGTCAGCACCACCAACTTTTGTTTCCATAAGTCCGTAATATGGTATTTCTCTCAATTCCTCGCCAGCTAACTTAGCCATAAGATCTTCAGACAAAGGTCCTTGTATTTGAACAGGGCATACATCTATTTCATCAATTATGACATCAAATTTTTTAGTTATATTTACTCCTTGAAGCCATAATAAGAGATCACTATCAGAAATAGAAAACCAAAATTCATCTTCTGCCAGTCTTAATAAAACTGGATCATTAAGAATTCCACCTTTGTCATTACATAAAATTGCATATTTACCGTGCATAGGCTCAATTTTTGTTGCATCACGAGTAATTACAAAATCAGTAAAAGCTTCTGCATCTGGTCCTTTAACTCTTATCTGTCTTTCAACAGCAACGTTCCACATTGTTACTCTATTAACCAAAGCGTCATATTCAACCATTGCGCCACCATCTTCAGGTTTAACATATCCTCTAGGATGATATATTCGGTTATAAACTGTTGCTCTCCAACAGCCAGCTTCATGAGACAAATGCCAAAAAGGTGATTTTCGAACTCGAGTTGAGATTAACAACTCAGTAGGTGTCCGGCCACTCTGTCTAAGATTTATTGGAACTACACGATCACTCTGATCGACGCTAGGATGATTTGGATTAGTCATATTTCCCCCATGCAAATTGATGACAACTTATTAAATCTAACTCTGATTAAACGACATT
>CEVX01068068.1_pt1 | contig 21709 bp, 19 predicted proteins | sample 356561 | NCBI WGS metagenome assembly CEVX01 (sample SAMEA2623886, study PRJEB7988) | marine metagenome | biome: marine biome (ENVO:00000447); feature: surface water layer (ENVO:00002042); material: "saline water (ENVO:00002010), including plankton (ENVO:xxxxxxxx)" | depth 5 m | reverse complement strand
TATATTAGTAAAGGTAATATTGTAATAAAGTTAAGCATTGAAATCTGAGTTAAAAATAAAGTGGGATAAATTAAAAAATAAACTTTCTGTTAATTTTTCAGATGATCAAATAATTGATTTAGATTCAATAATTTTTTTGATTGGATTACAGGAATTGGGTCAATTTCAAAAAAGACTTAATAAGCAAAGAAAAATGGAAGTTATACATATAGCTGTTTGTAAGTTATTAAGTGATTATGGATATTATGAATTTGACTTTGTAGATGAAGATGGCTGGCCTCACTATAAGCTAATTAAAAAATTACCAAATCTAAAGCCAGGGGAGCAAGCAATTCTAATGAAAAAAGCAATTATTAACTATTTTATTAAATCAAATTATATTAATTAAGTTTTCATAAATTTGGGAATAGATTATTATGGAGGATAAAATAAAAAAAGATATTCAGGAGATTCAAGATTTCAAATCTGATTCAATTGCTGAAATAGAGGAGTTTAGAGTAAAATTTTTGGGAAAGAAAGGTTTATTAAATTCATATTTTGTTGAATTTAAATCTTTAGATAGTGGTGAAAAGAAAAACGCTGGTCGTTTATTAAATGAATTAAAAACTTTAGCTCAGGATAAAGTAGAAGCGCTTAAAGCCAGTAGCTCTAAATCTTCTGAAAATATAAAAATCAATGATGTTTCAAGACCTGGTGATCAAATTAATATCGGATCTCGCCACCCTATTTCTGTAGTCAAAAATAGAATAATTGATATTTTTTCTAATATCGGTTTCACAATTAGTGAGGGACCAGAAATTGAAGATGATTGGCATAACTTTAGCGCTTTGAACCTCCCAGAGCATCACCCTGCAAGAGATATGCAGGACACATTTTTCATAGAAAAAAACCCCGACGTTTTGCTTAGGACACATACAAGTTCTGTTCAGGTTAGACACATGGAGAATAATAAACCTCCTATTAGAACAATTTCACCTGGAAGAGTTTATAGAAATGAAGCAATCTCTGCCCGTTCTCATTGTTTTTTTCATCAGATTGAAGGATTATGCATTGATAAAGATGTCAGCTTTGCAGATTTAAAACAAACATTAGAATATTTTACAACCCAATTATTTGGAAAGTCAAAAATTAGACTTAGACCCTCTTATTTTCCATTTACTGAGCCTAGTGCAGAAGTTGATGTTTATTGGGGCTTAAATAATGAAACAGATTATAAGATGACTAAAGGAACTGGCTGGCTTGAAATTATGGGTTGTGGGATGGTTGATCCAAACGTTTTAGAAAATTGTAAAATTGATCCTAATGAATACTCTGGATTTGCTTTTGGGCTGGGGATTGATAGGATTGCTTTACTACTTCATCAAATTGATGATATAAGATTGCTAAGTGAAAATGATGTGAGATTTTTAGATCAATTTAAATCTTCATTTTAAGATATTATATCACTTAAATCTTTAAATATTTTTTTAGCACTTCTCTTTTCGTAAAGAATTTTATAAACTGCATCAATGATAGGTGTTTTCGCTTTTTTCTTTGAATCAAAGTTAAGTAGATATGCTTTTTTTGTTGCAATATATCCTTCGGCGACCATTTTCATTTCAAGTTGAGCTGCTTTAATAGTGTAACCTTTGCCAATCATATTTCCAAACATTCTATTCCTTGAAAAAGATGAATATCCTGTAACTAGTAAATCACCTAAATATGCCGAATTATTTATATTCCTTTTAATTTTATGTCTTTTTGAAATAAACCTTTTCATTTCTTTTATAGAATTACTCATCAATACACTTTGATAATTATCTCCGTAGCCTAAACCATTGGAAATACCAACAGCCAAAGCAAATATATTTTTAAGCATACTAGCATATTCAATTCCAATGATATCATCAGAGGCTTTTACTTTTATATACTTACATTTGAATCTTTTGGAGATTATTTTACATAATTCTAAGTTCGTAGACCCAATGGTAAGATATGATAGTTTTTCTAATGCAACCTCTTCCGCATGACATGGCCCCCCAATTACCAAAAACCTTTCAATTGAAATACCATAATATTTTTGCATGTGTTCTCCGAATAAAAGATCAGTTTCTGGGACAAGCCCCTTGAGTGCACATATTATTATTTTGTTTGAAATATCGATATCAATTTTTTTCATCTCATAATTCACATACTCGGAAGGGATAGCTATAATAATTACATCAGAGGCTTCTACAACTTCATTAATTTCTGCAGAAATTTTCAATTTTTTTAGATTAAGCTCTACGGAACTTAAATAGTTTGGATTATGAGAATTCTTTTTAATGAAGTCTATGTTTTCTATATTTCTGATATACCAGTTTATATTGCCATTATTTTCAGAAAGAATTTTAATTAACGCAGTTGCCCAACTTCCGCTTCCTATTACTCCAAATTTTAATTTAGTTTCTTTCATTGGTATAATTTATTACTATTAATATACTCCATAACCTTAGCAGAAATTAAATCTTTTGGATCAGATTTATTAGACACGATATTTCTAATATTAGTCGAGCTTAAATCAATTCTTGGACCTCCGATATACATAGCATTCTTGTTAATTATGTACGGGTTTTCTTTTAGTGTTCCTTTGCGTGGGTAGATAAAGATCTTATAATTGCTTAGTATTTTTTCATAATCTTTCCAAGTATCAAAAATTTTATAATTGTCTTCCCCTATAATTAAACTAAATTCAATATCCTTTAGTTTGTTTGAAATGTATTCCAGTGTGTCGATAGTATAATTAGGTTTTTTTAAATTAACTTCTAAGTCACTTGGCATTATATTATCGTATTTTTCAGTTGCAATTTTAGCCATATTAAATCTATGATTAAAACCTGATATTTTACTTCTCAGTTTTATCGGATTTTCAGGTGTAACAACAAGCCAAACTTTGTCAGCCAATTTTTCTTCAGTAATATATTTAGCAATTCTTAAATGTCCATTATGAATAGGATCAAAAGTACCAAAAAATAAACCAATTTTTTCTTTAACCATTTAAGAAACATTTAACCAATTCAAATACTTTACTATAGCTTGTTTCAAGAATATTGTTTTCAACAATGTAATCAAATTTATCCGCTAACAATATTTCATCTTTAGCTTTTTCGATTCTGATTTTTATACTAGCATTTGAATCTAAATTTCTGTTTCGTAATCTGTTTTCAAGCTCATCAATGCTTGGTGGCTTAATAAAAATTGTGATAGTTTGTTTTGGAAATTTTTTCTTAATATTTAAACCTCCAATAACATCAATATCAAAAACTAAATTTTTATTAACGGAATTTTCTAATTCAGTAGTAAGTGTTCCATAAAAATTATCCTTATAAACCTCTTCCCACTCTACAAATTCTTTGTTTTCAATCTTTTTAATAAACTCATCTTTTGTTAAAAAGAAATAATTAATTCCGTCAACTTCATTGTTTCTCGGAGCTCTTGATGTTGCTGAAATAGAAAAAGATAAACTTAAGCTCTTGTCGTTAAGAAGCCTATTAACTATAGTGGTTTTTCCTGATCCGGAAGGGGCTGCAATAACTATGAATTTTGAATTACTCATCACAGGATGTTTAAGATGTTCTCTTTAATTTTTTCTAAGTTATCTTTCATTTCAATAACATGTTTTTGGAGGTTTGCATCATTAGCTTTAGAGCCTATTGTATTTATTTCACGCCCTATTTCTTGACAAATAAACCCAAGTTTTTTGCCAACCGGATGGTTTGACTGAAGCGTGTCTTCAAAAATTAAAATATTACTTTTTAGTCTGATTATTTCTTCATTTATATCAAATTTTTCTAAATAATATATCATTTCTTGCTCAAGCCTATTGTTATCAATTTCTAAATCTATCTTTTTAAGTTCTTCAAGAAGTTTTTCTCTTTTTTTTGAAATTCTATCTTTTTCAATTTTTTCAATATTGCCTAATAACTTTTTAATTAGAGAAATTTTATTTCTAAAATCTTTTTCCATTTCTGAACCTTCTCTAGCCCTGTAATCATTAAGATTTTTCGTAGCTATTGAAATTTTGTCAATAATAGTTGTAATCTCAGAATCACTTAAATCTATAGATTTTGACGAGTACGCATTTGGCAGTCTCATTGCAATCTTCAAATAGTCTTTTTCACTGGAAATATTTAGGAATTGATTCGTCGACTCAGAAAGATCGTATGAATTAATGTTATTTAATCCCTTAAGTTGTTGAATATAGTTGCTGATAATTTCTTGATTTATACTAATTTCATCAGTATTTGCCCCTATTTCAGAATTAACATTAAGCTCAACCTTACCCCTAAAAAGTTTACTTGAAATCTCCTTTCTTAAGTCATTTTCATAAGATTTTAGAAAATGTGGACATCTTATGTTTAAGTCTAATGTTTTACTGTTTACAGACTTTATTTCAACAATAAATTTTGTTGAATTAATTATGAAAGATTCACTGGCATAGCCAGTCATTGACTTAATCATTTTATGAAATATTTAGCAAATATATGAATAGATTTTTAAGTTGCTTTGCTAGTTTTTTTAGAAACTAAATAAACACCTGTAAAAACAAGAATCACCGATGTTATATCAGCAAGTGTTAGTTTATCAGCTCCTCTGTAAATTGCAAATAGAATACCGATAACGGGTTGAAGATAAATAAACATTCCAACAGTTGAAGCCTTTAAGTTTTTCAGGGCAAATAAGTTCAATAGATAAACAAGAAATGTTGTACAGATAACAACGTAAGAAATTTTAAGAAAAGAATTTCCAGAAATTTCAACCCATTTTATTTCTGAAAACTCAATCAGTCCAAATGGCATATTAATAAATATGGAGAACAGAAATAGCCATTTCATTATTGTAATCATACTATATTTTTTGGTAAGTGGTTTGACCAAAATAAAATAAAGTGCATATGAAATACTATTTATAAAAAGATAAAAATTTCCTAGATTTATGTTGGGGGCACCAGAAATCGACTTTTCATTTAGAAGAATTAAAGTTAATGTCCCACAAAATCCAATAAATACCCCAACATATTTTCTCTTAGTAATTTTTTCGTTTAGAATAATTACTGAAATAATAAAAATAAATATTGGTGCAAGAGTAGTAATAATTGCGCTATTGATAGGAGTTGAATTGTAAAGGCCATTTAGTGCGGTGATCATATTCAAACCCATTCCAAAAATTGCGCAAATAAAAATTAATTTAAAATCTTTAAGCTCTATTTTCTGTCTTTTAACAAATAATGAAAGAAACCAAAAACATACCGCAGCACCAACCACCCTACAATATAATAATGCATTTGGGGACAACACGTCTGGCATGAGTTCCTTAGCAATTGTATGATTAAATCCAAAAATTGAGGTTGCAATTAAAGCTGCTGTAAGAGCTAGGATTCTTTTATTCATTATAATGAATTGAGTTTTAAAGATAATCCATACATTTGTTTGCAGCTAATATGACCTCATTTAATTTATAGAATTATGAAATTTAACACTAAAACAATTCACGGAGGTCAAAAAATTGATCCTGCATTTAATTCGGTTATGCAGCCAATCTATCAAACATCTACTTATGCTCAAAAAAGTCCTGGTGTTAACAAAGGTTTTGAATATTCGCGAACTCATAATCCAACAAGAACAGCTCTTCAAAATTCATTTGCTAGTCTTGAAAATGCAAAATATGGTATTGCATTTTCATCTGGTTTAGCAGCAATTGATGCAATTATAAAATTGCTCAGCCCCGGAGATGAAGTAATCAGCACAAATGATTTATATGGCGGCACATTTCGTTTATTTACTAAGATTTTCGAAAAATATGGATTGAAATTTCATTTCACATCTTTACATAATGTTTCAGATGTAGAATCACTAATAAACGAAAAAACTAAGGTTATTTGGGCTGAAACGCCTACAAACCCAATGATAAATGTTTTTGATATTGAAGCACTTTCAAATATTAGTAAGCCTAAAAATTTATTATTGGTAGTTGATAATACTTTTGCATCTCCTTACTTGCAAAATCCTCTAACTTTAGGTGCTGATATAGTAATGCATTCAGCTACTAAATATTTAGCTGGTCACAGTGATGTTGTACTGGGCGCTTTAATGTTAAACAATGATAAAATTGCTGAAAAATTATACTTTATTCAAAATTCAAGTGGTGCAGTACCTGGACCTCAAGATTGTTTTTTAACCTTGAGAGGAATTAAAACATTGCATGTGAGGATTCAGAGACATTGTGAAAATGCACATAAAGTTGCACATTTTTTAAATGACCATAAAATGGTTGAGAAAGTATATTGGCCAGGCTTAGAATCTCATAAAAATCATGAAGTTGCAAAAAAACAAATGTCAGATTTTGGAGGAATGCTTTCTTTTAGAATTAAAGATTATAGCAAAGAACAAACTATAAAATTTCTAGAAAAACTTAACTTATTTACTTTAGCTGAATCTCTTGGAGGAGTTGAGTCATTGTGCGGGCATCCTGCAACTATGACTCACGCTAGTATACCAGCAGAAGAAAGGGAAAAATCTGGGGTTACAGATTCCTTAATTAGATTAAGTATTGGAATCGAGGATGTTGATGATTTAATTGATGATTTGAAAAATGCTTTTTTATAAAATTGTTAATTATTCTATTTTTTTTTGGTAAAATAAAAATTTTAAATCCCTAATTTTATTTAATATTTAATTTCGGCCTATTATAGGTTAGGATAATTATCAATTATGAAAAGAAAGATTGACGCTTTTTTAAACATTGTTCGAAAAAGAGACGGACACCAACCAGAATTCATGCAGGCTGTTGAAGAAGTTGCAGAAACGGTCATTCCTTATATTATAGAAAATGATATTTACCATGGTAAAAATATTTTGATGAGAATGTGTGAACCTGAAAGAGCTGTAGCATTTAGAGTTTCATGGGTCGATGATAAGGGAGAAATATGGGTAAACAGAGGTTATAGAATTCAGATGAATTCAGCTATTGGGCCTTACAAAGGGGGATTAAGGTTCCACCCCTCCGTAAATATGAGTATTTTAAAATTTTTAGCTTTTGAACAAGTTTTCAAAAACAGTTTAACAACCCTACCAATGGGTGGTGGTAAAGGAGGTAGTGATTTTGATCCTAAGGGTAGAAGTGATAATGAGATAATGAGATTTTGTCAAGCATTTATGACCGAACTGTATAGGCATATTGGACCAAATACTGATGTACCCGCTGGTGATATTGGAGTGGGTGGTAGAGAAATTGGTTACATGTATGGTCAATATAGGAAACTTGCTAATGAATTTACGGGAGTTTTGACAGGTAAAGGTATTTCATGGGGAGGCTCTTTAATTAGACCAGAAGCAACTGGTTATGGTACGGTTTACTTTGTTCAGGATATGTTGGCTCAGAAAAATGATGGTATTAAGGGCAAAAAAGTAGTTATTTCAGGATCAGGAAATGTTGCCCAATATGCTGCTGAAAAAGTATTAGATTTTGGCGGGAAAGTATTGACAATGTCTGATTCTTCTGGCTATATATACGATTCTTCAGGATTAGATGAGGAAAAATTAAAATTTATAATGTATCTAAAAAATATTAAACGAGGAAGAATCGGAGAATATGTGAAAAAATATCCTAAAGCTATTTTTAAAAAAGACAAGACCCCTTGGTCTGTAAAGTGTGATATAGCTTTGCCTTGCGCAACACAAAATGAATTGAACGGTAAAGATGCAAAAATATTAGTTGATAACGGATGTAAATGTGTTAGTGAAGGCGCAAATATGCCTTCCACCAAAGATGCAATTGAAGTTTTTCTTAAGGAAAAAATATTATTTGCACCAGGAAAAGCTGCAAACGCTGGTGGAGTAGCTACTTCAGGTTTAGAAATGACTCAAAATTCCTTGAGATACAATTGGACACGTGAAGAGGTAGATCAAAAGCTTCGTGAAATAATGCTGAATATCCACAATTCATGTATTGAACATGGAAAGCAAAAAAATGGATATGTAAATTATGTTAAAGGAGCGAACATTGCCGGTTTTGTTAAAGTTGCTGATGCTATGCTAGCTCAAGGAGTAATCTGATTTTTTATTTTATATATATTATACCGGTATATTTGTCGTTTATTAGATATAATTGCTAGTATCATATGTTAAAGACCAGGTTATTTTTATTTTTTTGTTTTACAGTATCCTTATTATATTCTCAACAAAACAAACTGTCAATTGAAACTAATTCATCGGCATATTCAGGTTGGCAAACATATTTTTCTTACAATTCAATTTCCTCAGCTGCTAACGCTGAAAATAAGATTTATTTTGCCTCCTATAACTCAATTTTTTCATATAATACTCTTGACTCTCAAATTGAAAAATTTGACACATTAAATGGATTATCTGGAGCTGAAATTTCAGCTCTTTATCATTCTGAAAATAAGAATCTTATAGTGATAGGCTACAGAAGCGGATTTTTACAGATAATTAATTTGAATTCAAATACAATAATTAATATTTATGACATATTAAATAAACCTACAATTCCTGCTGATAAAAAAACAATAAATCACTTTTACGTGAATGGAGATGGATTGTTAATTTCAACAGGCTATGGAATATCTGTCTATGATTTAAACGAATTTGAATTTGGAGACACCTATTATATAGGAGGTTTTGCTTCAATGCTAAATATAAGTAGTACTATTGTTTACGAAAATTTTATATATGCATCAAGTCCAGATTTAGGAATTTTAAGAGCAAATATCGAATCTAATTTAATTGACTTTAACAGCTGGCAAACAACTTACACAGGGAATATAAATGAGTTATTGATAAATGAAAACAATATATTATTCTATGATAATTTTAATTTGATGAGCATAAAAAATGATGAAATAATCACTTTATTAACGTTAGAAAATCAAATAAAAAAAGTTAATAGTAATGACTCAAAAATCGTTATTATTTCTGAAGATAATTGTATAGTTTATAATAATGATTTATCCCAAATATTAAATATTTTTGAATCTGAAACATATATGACAATCTTCAATGATGGAGTTGTAAAAAATAATAAAACATATATTGCAACTGAAGAAAAAGGTGTTTTAGTAATAGAAAATATTGGTAGTGATTTTTCCTATCTAAAGCCTGACGGACCGTTAGAAAATAATATATTTTCTGTAGAAACATTGAATAATTATACCTGGGCTTCATTTGGGAATTATACAGAATATTTTAATCCACACCCTCTAAAAATTAGTGGTATTAGCAGTTATGATGAAAATTTAGAAAGTTGGTTAAATATTACTAAAGATTCCATTCCCAATCAAGCAGTAAATTTGAATAATATTGCTATAAACCCCTTTGATAATAATAATGTTTTTATAAGTTCATTTCATGGAGGATTAATTGAAATGGATAATTTTAATTTTACTGAATTTTATGATAATAATAATAGTGGATTAGAAAGCATTGCTACTTCTAATATTGAATATGTGAGTATTAGAATTTCTGATATTGAATTTGACGACAATGGTGATTTGTGGATTTTAAATTCCAAAGTTGACAATCCTTTAAAATCATTCAACCTTGAAAATTATAACTGGAATAGTTATGATTTTACCGAAATTATAAGTGACGGTTTTCAGGATGAACTTGGATTTAATGATATTGAGATAGATGATTATGGAAATAAATGGATTGCTAGTTTAAGATCTGGATTAATTGGATTTAGTAATGATTCGGGAAATATTAGACTTAGAAAAGTATTTAGTCAAGACCAATCTGATATGCCATCATCATATGTAAAATCAATTGCTATTGATAATAACAATCATCTATGGATTGGAACAATCCAGGGTCTTAGAGTTTTATATAATACATCTAACTTTTTTGACGCCCCTGTTATTACAACTCAGAAGATTGTGATTTTAGAGGACGGTATTCCTAGAGAACTGCTAGAACAACAATATATTACAGATATTGAAGTAGATGGCGCAAACAATAAATGGGTTGGAACAATTGGTTCTGGTATATTTTATTTTTCACCTAATGGTCAACAAACAATTTATCACTTTACAAAGGAAAACTCACCACTTCCTTCAAATAATATTAATGATATTTCTATAAATCCTACCAACGGTAAGGTTTATTTTGCAACTGATCAAGGATTAGCAAGCTTTAATACTGGTGGCAGTTCAATTTCTGAAAACTTCTCAAATAGTTTTGTTTTCCCCAACCCAGTTAGACCACAATTTAGCATACAAAATGAAAAGATTAAAATTAAGGGTTTGACCGAAAATGTTAATATTAAGATTACTGATATTGCAGGAAATTTGGTAGCTGAAGCCCAATCCAATATTAATTCTAGATACAGAAATTTCAATTTAGAAATTGACGGTGGAACTGCATTTTGGAATGGTAAAAACTTGAGAAATCAAAATGTTGCTTCAGGTGTCTATATTATAATGCTTTCCGATTTGGAATCTTATGAGACAAAAATTTTAAAACTAATGATAATTCGCTAATGATTATTTCTTCTAGTGCTATTGTTTTAAGTAAGCTTAAGTATAGAGACAATGATTTAATCGTAAAGTTATTGGTTCGGGATTTAGGCATTACCTCTTTTATCGTAAGGGGAGGTTCTAGAAAGAATAAAACTAATTACTTTCAACAACTCAACTTACTTGAAATTGAATTTGATTTTAACAGTAAAAGAAGCTTGCATTACTTTAAAGATTTTGAAAATAAATTTAGTCTCAGAACAATTCACACTGATTATAAAAAAATGGGTGTTATTATTTTTTTATCCGAGATTTTATCTAAAATTTTAGTTCATCAAGAAAAAGATTTTGAACTATTTACCTTTATTGAGAATTCGATTAAGTACTATGATGATACTAAATTTAATTCTTCCTTTCATTTAGCTTTTTTAATTAAGTTATCTAGGTTTTTAGGGTTCTATCCTGAAACTGAAAACAAAGACTATAAATTTTTTGATTTGCAACATGGTTGTTACACAAACACTGATGATTCAAAGTATCTTATTTCTCATGAAGAATTGGAGTGCTTTAATATGATTTTAGGCATAAATTTTGATGAACTTAATTCACTAATCATTAACTCTGTGCAAAGAAAAAATTTACTTGATAACATCATTCTGTATTACAAACTACACATTGAAAATTTTGTTTCTGTAAAGTCACTTGAAGTTCTCAGAAAATTATTTTGATTGTGAATAAGTTTTATCTTTTTTTAGTGTGGACAATTACAGGCTTCTCTCAGAGTCTAACCATAATTGATGAAAATAATAAACCTTTAATTGGGGTATCAATATTCAGTGATTTTAGTAATTACGAGACAACAGATAAAAATGGATATGTAAGTCTTGATAAATTTTTTAGTTCCGATACTTTAACGATAAAGCAATATGGATTCAAGGAAGAAAAACTCCCAAAGTCTAAACTAAAAAAGACGTTAATATTATTGTATGACAATGAGTTGCTGGATGAAGTAGTAATCTCAGCTTCAAAATTTTCACAGAAGTTTAGAGAGGTCTCGAAAAAAGTAACTCAAATCAATAGCTCAATGATTGAATTCACAAATCCAATGACAAGTGCAGATTTACTTGAGAAAGGGGGTTATGTATACATTCAAAAAAGTCAATTAGGTGGCGGAAGCCCAATTATAAGAGGTTTATCAACTAACAGGCTAGTTTTATCAGTTGACGGTGTAAGACTAAATAATGCAATATTTAGAAGCGGAAATATACATAACGTAATATCAATTTCTCCACTGAATATTGAAAACACTGAAGTTATTATGGGTTCAGCATCTGTTTTGTATGGTAGCGATGCCATAGGAGGAGTTATGAATTTTTACACAAAAAAAGGCAAGTTATCAAATGATTCAAGTCCAAATATTCAAATAAATATAAACTCTAGATATTCATCGGCTTCAAATGAAAAAATGTATCACTTTGATTTTAATTATGGACGTCAAAAAATTGCTTTTTTATCAAGTTTTTCAAAATCTGAGTTTGGAAATTTAACCATGGGTAAAAACGGGCCATCAGATTATTTAAGGCTAAATTATATTAATCAAAATTCAACAGGTGATGATATATTAGTAACTAACTCAAAACCAAGAGTTCAGAGAAATACAGCATACAGCCAAATTAACTTTATGCAAAAAGTTCTTTATGAGCCAAATCAAAATTTAAGTATTGATATAGGATTTCATTTTTCAAAAACTGGAAATATACCTAGATATGACAGGCTGATAAGGTCTAATGAAAATCAAGGCCTTTATTATTCTGAGTGGTATTATGGACCACAGGAATGGCTATTGATAAACAGCCAATTGACCTTTATTTCAAAAGAAACTAAATTTTATGATGAATTAAAATTTGGCTCATCATATCAGAAATTCTCAGAAAGTAGAAACAGTAGAAGGTTTAGTGATGGTTTTCTAAAATCAAGAGAAGAGGAATTGGATATATTTTCTTTTAATCTAGATTTTTATAAAAAAATATCAGAAAATTCTAATATTACATATGGGCTAGAGATGATAGAAAACAAGGTTGGTTCATTTGCTAAAAGTATTAATATAAGTGATTTATCTGAAACCCCAATTTCAACAAGATATCCTAATAATTCATCTTTGAATTCTGTGGGACTGTACTTTAATTACAAAACTAAACTTATTGAAGATGTATTTTTACAAAGTGGTGTAAGATATAGTTTAACAGAATTAAAATCAGATTTATCTCAAAATAATATTTTTTATGATTTTATGTATGAAAATACAACTCTTGAAAATGGAGCATTCGTTGGAGGTATAGGACTAAGCTGGGTTAGAAATATTTATAATAATTGGAAGTTTAATATCAATACAGCTTTTAGATCACCAAATATAGATGATCTTTCTAAGGTTTTTGATTCTGAACCTGGAAGTGTAGTTGTTCCTAACCCTGACTTAAAACCAGAAAGATCTTTTGGGCTTGAGTTTGGAGGTTACTTTAGAACAAAGAATAATATTGAATTAGATTTTTCATCATACGTAACATATTTATATAATTCGTTTATAAGAGATGATTTTACATTGAATAATGGTGTGTCAGAAATAATTTATGACGGGGAACTATCCCAAATTCAAGCACTTCAAAACAGCTCAAAGTCTTTTATTTATGGATTTGAATTTGGGATAAACATGTTTTTAAATAAAAACTTTCGCATAAAATCTCAGCACAATTTAATTGCGGGATATGAGTTAAATAAATTACCTTTTGAAATGCCAGTTAGGCATATACCACCTAACTATGGTAATTTCCATTTTATTTATAATAATGGAAATATAACCATCGATTCATATATCAATTATAACTCTGAAATTTCTTTTAACAAACTTGCTCAGTCTGAAAGGGCGAAATCTTATATGTATGCATTAGACGAAAATGGTAACCCATACTCGCCGTCATGGATGACATTTAATGTTAGATCAAAATATTCTTTTTCCAAAATGCTAAATATCAATTTTACTGTTGAGAATATAACAAATAAATTGTATAGACCCTATTCATCAGGAATTTCAGCACCTGGTTTAAACTTTATTTTTTCTCTGAGCTATGCCTATTAGTTTTACGGAAGATGATAAGATTATAATTGAAAAAATTCAATCTTATTGTCTTTATCAAGAGAGGTGCGTTAAGGAAGTAAAAAATAAATTATTTTCGTTGAAAACAAGCTCAAAATCTACCAATGATATTATAGAATATTTGATTCATAATGATTATTTAAATCAAGAAAGATATATTAAGATGTTTATCCAAGGAAAGATTAGAATAAAAAAATGGGGAAGAATTAAGTTGAAGTATGAGTTGAGATTAAAAGGTATTGATATAAAGACAATTAATGAACATATTAATCAAATTAAAGAAGAGGATTACATAAACTATTTCAATGAATTTTCGACAAACAAGATTAAATTTTTAAAAGGGTCAATGGATCAAAAGAAAAGATCATTTATAAATTATTTCACATATAGAGGTTGGGAAAACAGCCTTATTTATGAAAAACTAAAAGATGTAAATTAAAACGAATATTTTATTCCTATTAATGTATTAAACCCAGGCATAGGAACCAGATTTGTTTCAGAATATTTTGCATCTAATATATTATTTAATATTAACGATAGTGTTAGTTTCTCAAGTTTAAATGTGGTTTTAAAATCAATAATTGTATAATTTTCCTCATATACTCTTTCAGCATTTTTGTATGCTAAAGTAGATGATATCTTTTCGTTAACCTCAAATACATAAGTAGCAGTAATTTGATTTTTTAAAGAATTCAAAGTATATCTTGAAAAAGCAAAATTGGTTTCTAAAAGCTCATCATTAATATTACTGTATCCAATATTTAAAATTTGTGATCTAAAAGCGCCCGAATAGAATTTATAACTCATGTTTAATTCAAAACCATCGGTGATTATTTTTCTTATATTAGTTGCTTGCCAAGGATCAGTTTCATTATTCCTAACATAATCAATTATGTCTGACGCATCCCTTTGATACAAAGACATACTAAGATTGAAATTATTCTTTAAATATTTTAATCCAAATTCTTTGGTTAGGGCTTTTTCAAGTTTCAAGTTTTCATTACCTAAAGTAGTGGGGCTTGAATAAAATAAATCTGTATAAGTGGGTATTCTGTAAGTGTAACCGATATTACTATAAAGTTTTAGATTTTGGTCAACTCTGTATCCCAAATCCATCCCTGGATAGAAAAATAAATTATTAAAAAAATTATTTTGATAGTTCAAACTTGTTGATACATCAGAAAAATATGTAATAGCTACACCAGGTGTTAAATCAATTTTTTGATTTTCAAAATTGATTTTTTGCTCAATAAACATATTTAACATGGTTCTATTTCTATTACCAAGATTATTACTGCTCAAGTAAACTTTTGACAAATCAAAACCTATTCCTAAATTACCCAGAGAGTTTGGGGTAGATGCATTAACTTCAATTCCGACTTTATTAGAGATATGTAGGTTTCTGTAAACCGAAGGGTCTTGCCTTAAATATACATACATGTCTTGATTTCTCTTCCAATAAAATTTAGGTTTAATGATTAATTTTTCTTTTTTGTATGTTGTGCTTAATCCAACTATACTGGCTTGCGTTTCTTCATATTGATCAATTGCTGCTGGGCTTGCATAGAATCCGTTTGCACCAAATTTTCTTTCATTAAAAGCTCCAATAGCTGAGATATTCTGCCTCTTTATTTTAAAATTACTCTTGACGAAAAATTCATCATTTTTAAAGTCTGTATTATATCTGTAGCCCTTGGATTCTTTTCTGTTATAATTAAATAATATATCTGAGTTTTCAAGTTTTCTTTGAACTGTTAAGCCTCCTCTTTTTTGATCAAATGATCCTCCTTCAAGTTTCAAAGCAATATTATTTTCAACATCTTTTTTTGTGATAATATTTATGGCCCCAGTAAATGCATTTTGTCCGTATATTCTTGCTGCCGACCCCTTTGTGATTTCTATTTTTTCTATCACTTCTAACGGCAGTGTCATATTCATTGTGTGATGACCGGTTTGCGGGTCTTCAACTTTTATCCCATCAATCAATAATAAAGTTTGATCAAACGAGCCTCCTCTTATGTAAAGATCTGCTTGCATACCCTCTGCACCTCTTCTTCTTATATCCAGTCCTGCTATTTGTTGTAGCAACTCGCTAACATTCGTCGCTGTACTTTTTTTAATTTCTTCTCTTGAGATTGTTAAAACACTAATTGAATTATCTGTATTTTTAATTTCTATTCTCGGACTAGAAATCAATTCAACTTGATCAAGTTGAATTTCTGATTTATTTTCTTGTGCATTTATGTGTGTTGTAATTGCTTGAAAAATTAATATTACTAGCAGAGTTTTTTTCATGATTTTAAATCAAAAATTGATTTTTTAAAAGTACTTATTTGCTTATACTTATCAAATTATTTTTTTGTTAAATAAGTTATGAAATATTATAATTTTCAAACCTTTAAAAACCTATATTTATATCATGTTTGCTTTAATAGATTGTAATAATTTTTACGTCTCTTGTGAGAGGGTGTTTAATCCAAATTTAAACGGCAAGGCTGTAGTTGTATTATCAAATAATGACGGGTGTGCTATTTCTAGAAGTGATGAGGCTAAGCGATTAGGAATTCCTATGGGAGCTCCTATTTTTAAATATAGATCAATCATCAACCAGCATAATGTGATTGTTCTATCTTCAAATTATCCTTTATATGCAGACATGAGTCATCGTGTAATGACAACAATCTCAAAGTTTATCCCAGAAGTTGAAATTTATAGTATTGATGAGGCTTTTTTAAAATTTAAAGGATATGAAAATTATGATCTTTTAAACTATACCTCAAAAATGAGAAATACAATTTTGAAATGTACTGGAATACCAACTTCTGTAGGTGTTGCTCCCACAAAATCATTAGCAAAGATTGCTAATAAAATAGCAAGAAAATTTCCACATCAAACAAAGCATGTATATGTTTTGGATACAGACTATAAAAGATCTAAAGCATTAAATTATTTTCCACTTAACCATATATGGGGAATAGGTAGAAGGTTGTCCAAACGCCTTCAAAATATAGGATGTAAAAATGCATCAGACTTTGTTAATTTACCTGAACAATGGGTCAAATCAAATTTATCTATTGTTGAATTAAAGATTCAACAAGAATTAAAAGGTGTGTCAAATTTAGATTTAGATTCCTTGAAGATTAAGAAGTCTATAGCCACTACAAGGTCTTTTGAAAAACCTATTTCAGATTTAGCTAAATTAAAAGAAAGGGTTTCAACTTTTTCACTTTCTTGTGCTGAAAAGTTAAGAAGACAGAACTCTCTGTGTAATGTTATGATTATATTTATAAGAAGTAATTATTTCAGAAAAGATTTGCGACAACATTCTTGTTCTAGGGTTGTAACATTACCATATCCAACAAACTCTTCATTTGTTTTAAACAGCTATGCTCTAAAGGCAATTGAAAATATGTTTCAAGACGAAATAGATTACAAAAAGGCTGGTGTAATTGTGACTAGTCTTGTTCCTGATAATAGCTATCAACTTGGTATTTTTGAAAATGAAGATTACAGGCATAAGCCTTTGATGAAGACAATGGATTACATTAACTCTAAATATGGTGAAAAAATCAAGTTGGCAAATCAAGATTTAAAAAGAAAATGGAAGATGAAGCAGGAGTTTTTATCACCTTGCTATACAACTAAAATTGATGATATTATTAAGATTAAATGAAAAACAAGAATAATTTAAATTTTTTCACACCCAGCAAGAATACTAATCTTGATGCACTTTTAATCAATACCGGAATCTCGGCAGGATTTCCTTCACCTGCAGGAGATTTTAAGCAGGAAAGAATAAGCCTTGATCAGGAACTAATAAAAAATAAAGAAGCTACATTTTTTGCTAGAGTTTCAGGAGAGTCAATGATTAATGCCGGTTTAGAAGATGGGGACTTAATCGTAATTGATAGAAGTATAGAGCCAGGTAACAATAAAATTGCAGTTTGCTTTATAGAAGGCGAGTTTACAGTGAAAAGACTTATCGTAAAAAGAAATAAAATTTGGTTAAAACCTGAAAATTCCAGTTATAAACTAATTGAGGTTAAAGATGATGATCAGCTAATTATTTGGGGAATTGTAACAAATGTAATTAAGAAACTGTAGATTCTCTATTCAACTAATGCGGTTACTTTATTATTTTTCATTTCAACAGTTCCAGACTTGATATCTAAGTAATAACCCCTATCACACTTTTCAAAAATTTCTTTTTGCATATCATCAAGGGTAATATTTCCGTAAACTTTTATTGCACCTTTTTTTAGGTTTGATACAATTGCTGCGTGGTTATTTAACATTTCAAATTCACCGTTAATACCCGGTACAGCAACGGACTCTACCTCGCCGGTAAAGATTATTTTTTCTGGAGAAATTATTTCTAATATCATCTGTAAAAAGTTTATACTTCGGCAAGCATTTTTTCACCAGCTTCAATTACTTCCTCAATTGTTCCTTTAAGATTAAAAGCAGCTTCTGGTAAATGATCTAGTTCTCCGTCCATGATCATATTAAATCCTTTGATCGTATCTTTGATGTCAACTAGTACACCAGGAATTCCGGTAAACTGCTCTGCTACATGAAAAGGTTGTGACAAGAATCTTTGAACTCTTCTCGCTCTACCTACTGCCTGCTTATCTTCTTCAGATAATTCTTCCATACCAAGAATAGCAATAATATCTTGTAATTCTTTGTATCGTTGTAACAACTCTTTAACTCGTTGAGCACAGTTATAGTGATCATCTCCTAAAATTTCTGGAGTTAAAATCCTAGATGTTGAGTCAAGCGGATCAACAGCAGGATATATACCTAGCTCAGCGATTTTTCTTGAAAGTACAGTTGTTGCATCTAAGTGAGCAAAAGTAGTTGCAGGAGCAGGGTCGGTTAAATCATCTGCAGGTACATATACAGCTTGTACAGAGGTAATTGAACCATTCTTAGTAGAAGTAATCCTTTCTTGCATCGCACCCATTTCGGTGGCTAATGTTGGTTGATAACCTACAGCTGAAGGCATTCTACCAAGTAAAGCGGAAACCTCGGAACCGGCTTGTGTAAACCTAAATATATTATCAACAAAGAAAAGGACATCTTTTCCTTGACCATCTCCGGCTCCATCTCTAAAGTATTCGGCTACTGTCAAACCTGAAAGTGCAACTCTAGCTCTGGCTCCAGGGGGTTCGTTCATTTGTCCAAATACAAATGTTGCTTTTGAATCTTTTAAAGCTTCTTTATCAACTTTACTTAGATCCCATCCACCTTTTTCCATACTTTCCATAAACTCATCTCCATAGTTAATAATCCCAGATTCAAGCATTTCTCTTAACAGATCATTTCCTTCTCTAGTTCTTTCACCAACTCCAGCAAATACAGAAAGTCCACCATGTCCTTTAGCAATATTATTAATTAACTCTTGAATTAGTACAGTTTTTCCGACACCCGCACCCCCAAATAAGCCAATTTTACCACCTTTTGCATAAGGCTCAATCAAATCAATAACCTTGATACCTGTGAAAAGAACTTCTGTTGAAGTGGACAGGTCTTCAAACTTAGGGGATTCTCTATGTATAGGGGTACCACTATCACCAGATTTTGGTAAGTTTCCAATTCCATCAATTGAATCTCCAATTACATTAAAAAGTCTACCATTAATCTCTTTACCAATTGGCATCTGAATTGGGTTGTTGGTAGCTTTTACTTCAGTACCACGACTAAGACCGTCAGATGAGTCCATGGCAATTGTTCTAACCATATTTTCACCAATGTGAGCTTGTACTTCAAGAACAAGTTTTGTACCGTCAGCTTTTTCGATTTCTAATGAGTCATAAATTTTCGGAAGGCCAGCTTCGGAACTAAATTCTACATCTATTACTGGGCCTACAATTTGAGCTATTTTTCCTGATGTCATTTTAATGGATAATAGGGTTAAAAAATACTAATTCAATTAAGTCGCAAATATAGATTTTTTATGAAATATATTCAATAGATTTTTTAAGATTTAATCAAATATTTTAAACAAAAAAAAGTCTAGATTAAATCTAGACTTTTTTTTTAGTTTGTTTTTCTAAAGGTTACAAACCATTAGGATAATTTGTTGGATAATCTCCAATATTTAATCCAGCATCAGAAAGATTTGAGCCATATTTAGCATCAATTTCAGCCATCATTAGTTTAGCAATAATTGCATTACCTCTTGATGTTGGATGAACCCCATCAAGACCAAAAAGCCCCCCAAACACTAGATCACCAGTGATTGTAAAATTATCCATTTGAAGACCTGTTGTTGATATTTGATTAAGTACAGCATTCGCGTCAAAGTGTGCCCATCCAAACTGAGATGCCATTGCAGAAATTGTTCCATTATATGAAGCAGTAGCCATTTGTACTTCCATTACTTCATTTGCAGTTAAAACAAAATTATCAGCAAGAGCTACACTAACTCCATTTATTTGAGTTGGATCTCCGCCAACAGTCGTACCTAATATTGTTGCAGCAGGTAAAATAATTTTATCTGCGGCAGTCGCCATTCTAAAGTTTGGTAACCCTAAAACTGATAAATCAGTAAGATCACTATCTTCTATTGTAACAGCATTTAGACCAGCGACAAATACTATTGTTCTTGAAGCAGCTTCCTCACTAGAAATCATACCTATTGCTTCAACTAGAATTAGTCCAGCATTATAAGCTCCAAACGCTGCATTTAACATATCAGCAGTTGCTTGATCTAATGGAATAGAATTATAAGGTACTGTATTTAAGTATGGAATAGATGTAACATCAGGAACATTCCCGATTATACCGTCCGTACCGGCTTGAGCTAAAGCACCCATAATATTTGAAATAGCAAAATCAAACTCACTTGTATCTGTGAGTGGAGTTACTCCACCAGAAGTTGCAAAACCTAAAGCGTCGTTATTACCTACCCAAACTGTAGCAAATGTTGGTGATTGAGCTAATACGTCTTCTAAAATACTTGCACCAGGACTTGAAGCCATCCTAACAAAATATGGATTAGCCAAACCTAATGCTACACCTTCAAGATTACCGTATCCAGGTGCTAATGCATGAATTGCATTCATACCACCAACACCCATATTGTTATAGGGGCCAGGCATAATATTTGAAACCTCAGTACTGGGTGTTCCACTTACTGTTTCAGGTCCAGCACCATTAAAGAAAAGTCTCGGACCAGCAATCACATTTCCGAATAAAGTTAATCCTCCAACATTATCATTAACATATGGCTGAGTAAACTCACCGCCACCTGCCATTGACATTACATTTGCTAAGATTTTGGGAAATGAGTTCATTTGTCCAGCAAGGAACAATGTACCATCGCTAGTTCCAGCAGTAATACTTGCACCTACAGAAACAAAAGTACTAAAATCTGTATCTCCTGATGTAATTTCTATTACAGGATCAGGCCCATTAGCATTTGGATCCTCAAGGTCTGTTTCACAACTCCAAAGAGCTAGAATGAAAACAGAGAGTAATAAATATTTAATTTTCATAATTCTAATTTAATTTTTAAAAGTTATTTGCAGTCCAGGAAATGTAATATTGAGTACCAATAAATCCAGAACCAAATGCAGTGAAGTATTCTTCACCTCCTAAGTTAGTTGCACCAATTTTAACAACTGATTTCCATTTTGGAAGGGTAAAATTAACCTGAGCATCAATAACATGAGTTTCAGGCACCATTCCGTCACCGAAAGATGCTTGCCATAAGTATTCGCTCCAATACCTCCAAGCAACATTAAACCCGATATTTTCAAATAAACTGGTATTTCCAAATTGAGCTTTAAATTTATGCTCAGGGGTATTCCAATTTGTTCTAAAATCTGGGTATAAATCTTGTTCAAATTCTAATTTTGAATGCGTGTAACTTCCAGATAAATCAAAACTTCCAAATACTTTAGTTGCCATTCCCACAGAGACTCCCCAGGAAGAAATTTCAGCAGGAGAATTAGTGTAAGAACTCCATGTTTCAAAATCTTGATTTGCAATTGCTAACACTGAAAGACCTCCATCACCAACTTCTCCGTAAAGTGGAGAAAGAACTACTTGAGTATTAATAA
>CEVX01062168.1_pt1 | contig 22100 bp, 16 predicted proteins | sample 356561 | NCBI WGS metagenome assembly CEVX01 (sample SAMEA2623886, study PRJEB7988) | marine metagenome | biome: marine biome (ENVO:00000447); feature: surface water layer (ENVO:00002042); material: "saline water (ENVO:00002010), including plankton (ENVO:xxxxxxxx)" | depth 5 m | reverse complement strand
ATATGGCTCCAAGACTTTAGTTCGGCTTCTGTTAGTTCAGACGCCTTAACGGTTGCTTGATTTATGTTCCCAATAGGATCAGACAAAAGAGGTACAGTAGAACTACAGGCGTTTAATAAAAGCAAGCCCAAGATTATAGGCGATGTCAAAATTATTTTTTTCATTTGTTTTTTCATTGTATTATAGTATTGTTTGTAATAAGTGTTTTTCTTTAATCCGAACCCCTTTTTCTGTCTGTTTCACGGAAATTATTTCATTATTAGGATCGTGTTCCAAAAATAGATAATAATTATGATTTGCAGCTAAATTTAGAAAAGCTTCTTTTTCTGTTAGTGTAACTAGGGGCCTGACGTCGTAGCCCATTATAAACGGAAGCCTTATGTGTCCGACGGTTGGTAATAAATCGGCCATGAAGCAAATTGTTTTGTTTTTGTAGCGAATCATTGGAATCATTTGCTTTTCTGTGTGCCCATCAACAAAAAGGACATCAAAACCCAACTCACAATTACGTAAAATATTCCCCCTAGACACAGGGATGTTGTTTAGTTGGCCTGATAGCTCTATCGGGGCTAAGTTTTCTTTTAAAAAGGACGCTTTTTCACGACCATTGGGTTTAGTTGCCCATTCCCAATGTTTTTGGTTGCTCCAGTATTTAGCGTTTTTGAAAGTTAGCTGAAACCCAGTACGCCCCTTGTTCCACTCAACACCACCTCCACAATGGTCAAAATGTAGATGCGTTAAAAAAACATCAGTTATGTCATCCTTATGGAAACCGTGCTTTTTAAGGGCTTGCTCAACTCCCTGCTTTCCCCATCGAAAATAATGACGAAAAAAAACATCAGGCTGCTTATTGCCCATGCCGGTATCAATAAGAATCAGACGCTTCCCGTCCTCAATTAGTAGACACCTGGCGACAACATCTATCATGTTGTTGGCATCCGCTGGGTTTGTCTTTGACCAAATTGACTTTGGCACCACACCAAACATTGCGCCACCGTCAAGTTTAAAATTCCCAACATTTAGCGCATACATTTTCATTTTTGACGAATTATCCTTTAAAAGCTTTTAAAAAACCATCTCCTAATCACTTAACTTTAAAACTGCCATAAATGCTTCTTGAGGAATTTCAACACTACCTACTTGTCGCATTCTTTTTTTACCCTTTTTCTGATTTTCAAGAAGTTTTCTTTTACGAGAAATATCTCCTCCATAACATTTTGCAGTCACATCTTTTCGTACAGCCTTGACCGTTTCTCTAGAAATTATCTTAGCTCCAATTGCCGCTTGTATTGGGATGTCAAATTGCTGTCGAGGAATAAGCTCTTTTAGTTTAGAGCACATTTTTCGTCCTATTTTTTGTGCATTATCAAGGTGAATAAGAGCCGACAAAGCGTCAACCGCCTGCCCATTCAACAGCATGTCTACCCTTACAAGTTTCGACATCCGCATTCCAATGGGCGAGTAGTCAAACGAAGCATACCCCCGTGACACTGTTTTCAGCCGATCATAGAAGTCAAAAACAATCTCCGCAAGAGGCATGTCAAATGACAATTCAACGCGCTGGGTGGTTAAATACGTTTGGTTTGTGATTTGACCACGCTTTTCGATACACAATGACATAACATTTCCAACATAGTCAGCTTTTGTGATTATAGACGCTTTTATGTAGGGTTCTTCAATCCGTTCAAGTGTCGAGGGCTCAGGCAGGTCAGAGGGGTTGTTTAGCAGCACAGGATCGTTAGGGTTTTTTCTCGTAAATGCGTTGTAAGATACGTTCGGAACTGTCGTTATAACAGTCATATTAAACTCCCTTTCTAGGCGCTCTTGTATAATTTCTAAATGTAGCATTCCTAAAAAACCGCAACGAAACCCAAATCCTAATGCGGCTGAGCTTTCGGCCTGGAAGACCAGCGAAGCGTCGTTAAGCTGTAATTTTTCCATTGAAGACCTCAACTCTTCGTACTCTTCTGTATCTACAGGGTATATGCCGGCGAAAACCATTGGCTTTACATCCTCAAATCCATCAACAGCTTCTTTAGTTGGTTTTTCAGCATCAGTAATTGTGTCGCCGACCTTTATTTCACGAGCGTCTTTTATACCCGTTATTAGGTATCCAACATCTCCTGTTTTGATTTCTTTTTTTGGGGTTTGGGTTAGATTTAATGTGCCCACCTCGTCAGCGCTGTAAGTTTTGCCTGTTGCAAGAAATTTTATTTTCTGATTCTTGCGAATGCTTCCACTAACAACTTTAAAATATGTTTCAACCCCCCTAAATGAATTGTAAACAGAATCAAAAACCAACGCCTGAAGGGCGTCATTTTCCCCCCCTTTGGGGTGTGGAATTACTTTAACAATTGCTTCCAAAATTTTTTCTATCCCAACACCTGTCTTGGCGCTTGCGGGGATTACCTCAGAAGCTTTACACCCAAGTAGATCAACAATATCGTCTGTCACCTCTTCAGGGTTTGCGCTTGGAAGGTCCACTTTGTTTAGAATGGGAATAATTTCAAGATCGTTTTCTAAAGCTAAATATAGGTTAGAAATTGTCTGTGCCTGAATACTTTGAGCGGCATCCACTACGAGTAAAGCGCCTTCGCAGGCGGCAATTGACCTGGAAACTTCGTAGCTAAAGTCAACATGACCAGGGGTGTCAATAAGGTTTAAAGTGTAGTGCTCACCCTTAAGCTCATACTCCATTTGAATTGCGTGGGACTTTATTGTGATTCCTCTTTCTCTTTCTAAGTCCATGCTGTCTAAAAGCTGGTCTTGTTTTTCTCGATCCGTCACAGCTCCTGTAAAATCCAAAAGACGGTCAGCCAAAGTGCTCTTTCCGTGATCAATGTGTGCAATTATGCAAAAGTTTCGGATGTTTTTCATTGGGTGCGAAATAGGATTTAATACCACACAAAAGTAACCAAAAATGTTAGATATTTATTGCCCCACTAAGCTTTATCTCTTAGGTGCTGAATCCGAGCAATAGTTTCGTCCTTTCCGATGAAATGTATGATTTCAAATATGTCCGCACCTTCTAGACCCCCTACCAGCGCAACGCGAAGTGGCATCATAACTTTGCTAAAACCAACCCCAGAGTTTTCAACCCAACCCTTAATTTGAGCCTTTAAAAGAATAATAGAAGAGTCGTCAAAAGCAATTAAGGCTTTGCATAGAGAATCCATGAGCCCATCACTTTCTGATCTCCACGCCTTCTTAAGAGCATTTTCGTTGTAGTTTTTTGGGCTTTCAAAAAAATAATAGCACAGTCTCCATATATCATTACTCAGCACCGCACGCTCTTTTACTAAGTCAATAACCCGCAGCAATGAGCTTTTATCCATCGCCTTTAGAAAAGGCCTTTGTTTAATTAAAAGCTCTATAAGACTAGAGCTTTGCATTTTTTGGAGATACTTCTGGTTAAACCATTTTATTTTTTCAGGATCAAAGCGAGCTCCTGCCTTATTTACCTGCTCCAGACTAAAACACTTAACAAGCTCATCTAAACTAAATAGCTCTTGTTCTGTCCCTGGGTTCCAGCCAAGCAGTGCCAAGAAATTTATAATAGCCTCAGGCAAATAGCCAGCCTCTTTGTACCCAATGCTTTGGGCCCCTTTTTCCTTCCATTGAAGCGGAAAAACAGGAAACCCTAATTTATCGCCATCACGCTTACTAAGCTTTCCTTTTCCTTTGGGCTTCAAAATTAAAGGTAGATGTGCAAACTTTGGTGATGGCCACCCAAATGCACTATATAAAAGTTGGTGAAGCGGTAACGAAGGAAGCCACTCTTCACCCCTAATAACATGAGAAATTTCCATAAGATAGTCATCCACTACATTCGCTAAGTGGTATGTTGGCATTCCATCAGACTTAAAAAGAATTTTATCGTCAAGCGTTTTAGGATCAATAGTAATATTCCCCCTAACCAGATCATTTATATTAATCTTTTCCATTGTTGGTGTCATGAACCTAACCACATAAGGAACGTCAGACGACAGTCTTTTTTGCACCTCTTGTTCTGACAACACCAAAGAGTTGATTAACTCCCCTTCAGCCCTGTTACTCCAATTATAAACAAACGTTTTGCCTTGGGCTTCGTGCTTTTTTCGTTCTAAATCTAAATCTTCAGCAGAATCAAAGGCGTAATAAGCTGCGTTTTTTTTCAATAAAGTTTCAATGTGGTTTTTGTAGATTTCTTTGCGCTCGCTTTGTCTATATGGCCCATATTGTCCTTTTTTTTCAGGCCCTTCGTTGAAAGTTATATTACACCAATTCAAGGCTTCAACAATGTAACTTTCAGCACCCTCAACAGTTCTTTTAACATCAGTGTCTTCAATGCGTAAAACTAATTCACCATTGTGCCCTTTTGCAAAGAGATAATTAAATAGTGCAGTTCTAACCCCACCGATGTGTAATGGCCCCGTAGGGCTAGGAGCAAAGCGAACTCGAACAGGTTTTTTCATTAGCCTAATTACTTTTGGTAAAGATATATCGCTTTGGTCTAATGCCCAAACTTAATATTATATTGTAAGTGTTAAAACCAAGCACACCCCTTTAACGCCTTTAATTATTATTGTAGATTTACAAGTAATTTTATTTTATTGGATCCTTTTTTAAACATTCAGACCAAACTCGAGAAGTTTATCAAGCGTTTTTATTTTAGCGCCTTGATAAAAGGTTCCTTGTTGTTTTTTTGTTTAGGCGCTTTGTATGCTATTTTTTGGACCCTGATAGAGCATTTTTTTTGGCTCCCCACCGAAGGGCGCAGTATTATTTTTTGGTGTCTTGTAATTTTTGAGCTCTATCTTTTTTATAAGTTCATTTTGACACCGGCTTTGGAATACTTACAAATTCGCAAAACAATGGACCACGAAACAGCAGCTGAGCTTATTGGCATTGCTTTTCCAGAAATAAAGGACAAGCTCTTGAATACGGTTCAGCTGCAGCAGCAGGCTAAGTCCGAACTTTTGTTAGCAAGCATTGAGCAAAAAGCCCTACAGTTTAATCCTTTTTCTTTTGAAAGTGCGGTAAAATTAAAAGAGAATTTAAAGTATTTGAAATATGCGTTAGCCCCACTATTAATCTTAGCACCCTTTTATCTTTTTGGCAAGCAAGCAACCATAGAAAGCAGCTTTAAACGAATGCTCGACTATAGAACTAGCTATACAATGCCAGCCCCTTTTTCTTTTATTCTTCTTAATTCCTCATTACAAACTACTGATGACCAGTCTTTTACCTTAGAGGTTAAGACTAGGGGGCGTTTTTTCCCAGATGATGTACAGATAGAATTTAACAATGAAAAGTATTTTCTTAAAAAATCTCAAAATAATCTTTTCTCATACACTTTTGAAAACCCCAAAACTAATCTTTCCTTTAACCTTTTTTCTGGCGAAGTTCGTTCTAAGGATTATAGCCTAGAGATCATCAAAACACCAAAAATAATTAACTCTAGACTTGAAATTGTCTCTCCTCCTTACACCAACCTAAAGTATGAGGCTGTTTCTAACTTTACAAACATTACTGTTCCTGAGGGCTCTAAGTTGAGCTGGTCATACCAAGTGAAAGCAACAGAATCAATGTCCTTTTCTGAAGGGAAAACAATTAATTATTTTACTCCAGAAAAAAAAGGGTTTTTTTATACTAAACAGGTTTTTGTAAATTTTGAATACCGCATCTCAACAAATAACCTGTTTATAAAGGATTATGAGACCATGAGTTTTTCAGTCGATGTGATTAAAGACAAGCCTCCTTTAATTGAGGTTGAATGCGCTAGAACTTTCGAGCCACAAGAGGTCTTATTTTTTTATGGTCAAATGAGCGACGACTACGATATCTCTAAACTCCAAGCGCAATACTATCCAAAAGCAAACCCTAAGAAAAAAACAATTGTAGAAATCACTAATTTTAATAAATCTAACCTGACTTTTTCATTTGTTTTTCCTGGTGAAACTGAGCTTAACCCCGATACGGCTTATGAGCTATATTTTGAGGTTTTTGATAATTATCCTTACCCCGCTCCCAATAAGTCTAGGTCGCCGGTTTTTACTTACCAAAGCAAAAGCGATAAGACGATTATTAATGAACAGATTGACTCACAAAAGGACGCAATTGAATCTTTAGAAGAATTTCTACCCAATATTGAAAATCAAGACTTCGATTTAGATTTGTTTAACAAACAGCAAAAGCAACAAAGAAACTTAGAGTTTAATGACCGACAGAGATTGAAAGACTTTTTGTCACGTCAGGAAAAGCAAAATGAGATTATTAAGAACTTTAATAAAAAAATCAATGAATCTTTGAAGCAATTAAACCCAAGTTTAGATGACCCTAAACAAGATGAGTTAAAAAAGCGTTTGGAAATACAAAATAAACGCCTAGAAAAAGACGAACAGATTTTAAAGGAACTTAATGACTTGTCCAAAAAAATTGACAAGGAAGATTTGGCTAATCGACTGGAAAATATAGCCAAGCAAAACAAAAATAAAAAACGAAGTTTAGAGCAAATGCTCGAGCTAACAAAGAGATACTATGTTCGCCAGAAAACAAAGCAGCTTAATGAAAAACTACTTCAACTAAGCGACAGGCAAAATGAACTCGCAAAACAAAATTATCTGGATAATACCAGTGGTAAACAAAATAAAATAAATCAAGAGTTCGATGATCTAATTAACCAGTTCGGTGAGTTAAAGAAAAAAAATAATACACTTTCCAGCCCTGTTAACATCCCGGACACCACACTTGAACAAGAGTCTATAAAAAAAGACCTACAGGAGGCTCAGAAATCGCTTAAAAAAAAGGAAGGACTACTAGAGAATAACAAAAAGGATGCTGAAAACAAGAACGCGCAAAAAGCTCAAACCAAAGCAAGCCAAAAGATGCGTCAAACGGCCCAACAAATGGCGCAAAAAATGACAGGAGGAGGGCAGCAAGAGCTTCAAGAGGATATAGAGATGATACGCAGGATCTTAGACAACTTGCTTATTTTTTCATTTAACCAAGAAGCCTTGTTAATGTGGTTCAAACAAGATCAGACCACCCAACTTCAACGGCCAGAAAAGTTAATCAAGCAAAAAACCCTTAGAACTCATTTTGAACACATAGATGACAGTCTTCTTGTTGTCTCTCTTAGGCAGCCTCTTTTAGGGGAGAAAATTAACAATGATATCTCAGAAGTGTTTTACAACATAGACAAAGCCTTGGACATGTTTTCCAACGATCGTCCCTATCAAGGGGTTGCCGCTCAGCAATATGCCGTTACCGCTACTAACAGCCTAGCAGACCTTTTAAGCAGCACACTATCATCAATTGAAATGCAAATGAATCCTGGAGAAGGGGAAGGAGACATGCAGCTACCTGATATTATTATGACTCAAGATGAGTTGAACAAACAAGGCCAGGGACAACAACCGATGCCTTCCGATAGTCCGCCGAAACCCTCTGATCAAAAAGGTAAAAAACAGGGTAAAGACGGGGATAGCCCTGGTAATAGTAGCGGAGAGAACGGTAACCAAGGAAAACCAAAAAGCAACAGCAATAAAAAGCAACAGGACTCTGATGAATTTTCTGATAGCGAAGAGTCAAGCCAAGCGGTTATGCGTCTTTACCAACAACAGCAACAGCTCCGCAACTCACTTGAAAAGCTTTTAAGGGAGAAAGGTTTCAGCACTGAGGGCGAGCGTGCTTTGGAGGCCATGAAAAAGTTAGAACAACAGATTATTAATCAGGGGCTAAACCCAGATTTAGCTGCACAGAGGGAAATTCTTAAGTATGAGCTTCTGAAATTACAAACCGCCCTAAAAAAGCAAGGCAAAAGCGATAAAAGAAATTCAAAAACAAATAAGGAAATATTTAATGGAGACACTCAGAATCAAATAGACTTTTTACGGCGTAAGCTAAACACAAGAGATAAATTAAATAGACAATTATTACCTTTACAAAAGGAATATTCAAAACGAGTTTTAGATTATTTTAATTTAAACTATGATCAACCTAATTAGTGAAAACAACTTCGAGTTAAACTCGCCAGAGATGATTAGCAAATGGCTCAGCGGGATTATCCGCAACGAAAATTATATCGAAGGAGAGCTGCTTATTACTTTTTGCAATGACGATTATTTACACAAACTTAATATGGAGTTTTTAGCTCATGATAGCCTCACCGATATTCTTACTTTTGAGTACAATATAGGAAAAGTGTTAAGTGGTGATATTTGTATTTCCACAGAAAGAGTAAGAGAAAACGCCGAGACTTACAATACAACTTTTTTTGAGGAAATTGCCAGAGTTATGGCCCACGGTATCTTACATTTATGTGGATACGCAGACAATAACGACCAAGAAAAAAAGCAAATGAGATCCAAAGAGGACTTTTATTTACAGCAACTATTTTCTAAATAGATAAGCGTATATTTGCAAAAATTGTTCCACGTGGAACAATAATCTCCCAGCATGTTTGATATAACTTATGATGTAATTGTTGTTGGTGGCGGCCACGCCGGTAGTGAAGCTGCCGCAGCGTCTGCCAACATGGGAAGTAGAACCCTGCTTATAACAATGAACCTTCAAAACATAGCCCAGATGTCATGTAACCCCGCAATGGGAGGTATCGCCAAGGGCCAGATTGTAAGGGAAATTGATGCAATTGGAGGCTATTCAGGGATTGTAAGTGACACTTCTGCGATACAGTTTAAAATGCTAAACAAATCTAAGGGTCCTGCCATGTGGAGTCCCAGGGTACAAAGTGACCGTATGCGTTTTGCTGAAGATTGGCGCCTTATGCTCGAAAGCACAGAGAATCTCGATTTTTATCAAGAGATGGTTACTGGAATTCTTATTGAAGGAGGGAGTTGTATTGGCGTTAAAACTTCTTTGGGCTTGGAAATTAAAAGCCGAAGCGTGATCCTCACCAACGGCACTTTTTTAAATGGGCTTATTCATATTGGTGAAAAAAATTTCGGCGGTGGCCGCGCAGGGGAAAGGGCTGCTACAGGAATTACAGAGCAATTAATTAAACTTGGCTTTGACTCAGGAAGGATGAAGACAGGGACCCCCCCAAGAGTTGATGGGCGCTCTTTAGATTTTTCTAAAATGATAGAGCAACCCGGCGATAAAGATCCCAAAAAGTTCTCATATCTAAATACCACTTCTGCTCTTACGTCCCAGCGCTCCTGTCATATGAGTCATACAAGTAAGGTTGTTCACGATTTGTTAAAAGAAGGTTTTGAGAGATCGCCCATGTTCAATGGCCGCATACAAAGTGTTGGCCCGAGATACTGCCCCTCAATAGAAGATAAAATAAACCGCTTTTCAGAAAAAGAACGCCATCAAGTTTTTGTAGAGCCCGAAGGCTGGAATACTGTTGAATATTATATTAATGGATTCTCCACATCTTTGCCTGAGGATGTACAGTTTAGAGCGCTTCGGGCAGTTAAAGGATTCGAAAACGTTCGTTTCTTTCGTCCTGGATACGCGATTGAGTACGACTACTTTCCGCCAACACAACTTACATATTCCTTGGAGACTAAGATCATCAAAAAATTATTTTTTGCTGGCCAGATTAATGGAACAACAGGCTATGAAGAGGCTGCCTCCCAAGGGTTGATGGCCGGGATTAATGCTAGCCTTTCCGTCAATGATAAACCACCTTTTGTTTTAAGAAGAGACCAGGCTTATATAGGGGTTTTAATAGATGACTTAATTACAAAAGGAACTGAAGAACCTTACAGAATGTTTACATCAAGGGCAGAATACAGAACACTCTTAAGGCAAGACAATGCCGATATTCGTTTAACACAAAAAGGATACGACTTAGGAATTGCAGGCGTTGAAAGGCTTAGACGCATGGAAAATAAGCTTAATGATACCAAGGAGTTAATTTCCTTTTTTACAAGGCAAAGTGTTAAACCTGAAATCGCTAACCCCATTTTAGAAGCAAAAGGATCCGCCCCAATACGTCAGTCAGACAAGGTTTTTAAGATATTCTCCAGGCCGAAAATTACAATTGAGGACATTGTTAAGTTCCCAAAAGTAAAAGACTTTATGACAGACAAGGACTATACGACAGAAGTAATTGAACAGGCAGAAATAGAAGTAAAATACTCAGGATATATAGCTAAAGAAAAAAACAATGCAGAGAAGTTAACAAGGTTAGAGTATGTTAAAATACCACAGGGCTTTGATTACTCAAAAATACAGTCAATGAGCCATGAGGCGCGCGAAAAGTTAAACAAAATACAGCCTCACACTGTTGCCCAGGCCTCTAGAGTTAGTGGCGTATCGCCTAACGATATTTCAGTTTTATTAGTATATATGGGGCGCTAGGTTGTATGCTTTTTTTATTTTTGTTCCACGTGGAACAAAAAACAGAGTATAACCAAATTTATATAACCTGCGCTGATCATGCGCTGACGGGAGATCGTTTTCAATTGAAGCACGACTTGGGTTGTGACATGTTGATAACTGACCCTCAGCCAAACAAGGATGAGCTAAAAGCTTATTATAACATCCCTGACTACCCCTCTCACGAAGATAAAAAAACATCGCTGTTTCAAAGAGCTTATTTTTTTGCAAGGTATCTTTCCACTAAGAAAAAGCTTTTATGGGCTTTAAAACACAAAGGATCAGGCGGCTCCCTGCTAGACATAGGTGCAGGGGTTGGATATTTTGTTAGATCTGTCCAGGCAAAAGGATTTGAGTGTATAGGAATTGAGACAAACCGCAAGGCAAGAGACCTTGCTAACACCCATAAACCAAACACTGTTTTTGAGGCATCACAACTTGAAATAATCAAACCAAAGAGTCAATCAGTAATAACGCTTTGGCATGTCTTAGAGCACCTCCCAGATTTAGATTTTCAAATCCAAACATTAAAAAATCTTTTGGTTTTGAACGGCAGTATTATCGTTGCTGTACCAAACTTTAAAAGTTTTGATGCTCATTATTTTAAAAGCTACTGGGCCGCTTACGACGTTCCAAGACACTTATGGCATTTCTCACAAACTGCTATTTCAAATTTATTTGAAAAACACAATATGGAAGTACATAAAATTTACCCCATGACCCTTGACGCTTATTATGTCAGCTTACTTTCCACTAAATATAAATCAGGAAAAATTAATATAATAAAAGCACTTTTTATTGGCCTTTGCTCCAATATAAAGGCGTTTTTTACAGGAGAGTACTCTTCACTAGTGTACGTGTTAAAAAACAAGAGCAACTAATTTAATGAGCTCTAAGCCTTTTTCTCTACTTAAGTTGACTAATGGTATTGTAGTTTAAAAAGAGTAAGTATAGCGCCGCTCCTAGAAGGCCGAAAGTGATAGCTTAAACAAATTGAATTAAAAAATTCAATAGATATTAATTATTTTACTTTTTTATGTGGAGCAAGCGAGTAAGTTTTATTGAAAGATCCGTGAGGACAATTTTACCGTTTGCATTTCGCTCAATATGAAAGATGGCCCTTTCAATCTCTTCGCTTATTTTTTCAATATTTGTACCATCAATAAAAGCTGAGAATTTCTCCAACGAGAAAGAATCATCATTAATTTTTAACGACACTAAATTTTTCCCTCCATAATTCAACAGCACCGCTTGTCTAAAAAACTCTAAGCTATAGTTTAGAAAATCTTTTTCTAATTCTCTCCCAAGCTTAGACACACGATCACTCCACTGTATAAGTCTAGTTATTGACTTTTTATTAGACTTTGCACCAAAGGCAGTCCTTACCCATTCAATAAATAGTTGTTCAAAATTTTCATTGCTATCAAGTGAGCGGATTATTTTTAATGCATTAAAAAAATTCCCCTCTGCTAAAAGTGATGCTTTTTTTGCAATAATATTATCTGCCCCCATTTTTATCAACCCAGACTCAATATCTGAGGGCTTTATTCGACCAACTCTAATCTCTTGGCACCTTGACTCAATTGTTTTAAGAAGGCTACTGCTTTCTTCTGTAATTAGAATGATAGAAGTGTTTTCGTTTGGCTCTTCAATCCATTTTAAAAGTTTATTTGCGCAAGAAAGATTCATTTTTTCCGCATGCCACAATATTAAAACTTTGTGTCCACCAGAAAACGCCTTCATAGATAGTGCTTTAATAATCTCTTTGGCTTCCTCTACATTAAAAATTCCCTGTTTGTTTCCTGCGTCAATCGATTTGTGCCATTCGCTCAGATCGCCATATGATGATGTTGACACAAACTCTCTCCACTCAGAAATATAATCTTTTGAAGTGCGAGGAGTGCTTGAGCTTCCTTTTTTAACCACGGGGAAAAAGTAATGAATATCAGGATGATTTAAGGGGTCAACAGAGGCTTTTGTATTTGATTTGAATTCAATAATATATTTGGCGTAGGCTATTGCTATTGGAAGCGGCCCATACCCGCTTTTTCCACAAAATAATTGTGCATGTGGAGTGCGCCCAGCCTCTACGTTACTGATCAAATGAGACTTAATATTATTTTGCCCAACAATATTTCCAAATACCATAATACAAATATAGTGCTTTCAAAAACATACTTGTTTCAAAAAAAGCGCTAACAGTGAACTTAATTATGATTAGAAATTGAAGTGTTTTTTCTACCTTAATAAATACTTATCTTTGAGATAAATTTTTGAAAACTCTTTAAATAATTTAGAAAACAATGCTAAAAATCAAAGATGTTAATTTTAAGGGATTAAAAGTCCTAATACGCGTAGACTTTAACGTGCCCTTAGACCAGTCTTTTAATGTTACTGACGACACAAGAATTAGAGCAGCGAAACCTACCATATTGAGAGTTTTACAGGACGGAGGAAGCTGTATTTTGATGTCTCATTTAGGCCGCCCCAGCGGTATGGAGTATAAGTTTTCACTTAAGCATATCGTCTTAACACTTGAGGAGCTTATTGGGAAATCGGTGATTTTTTCATCATCCTGTATCGGAGAAGAGGCATATAAGAGCGCTAAATTTTTACAGCCAGGGCAAGTCCTGTTGCTTGAAAATTTAAGGTTTCATGAAGAAGAGACGACGGGTGGGGTGGAGTTTGCAAAGGAATTATCAAACCTAGCGGATTTTTATATAAATGACGCATTTGGAACAGCTCACAGGGCGCATGCATCAACAACAGTGATTGCGAAATTTTTTCCAAAAACCAAATGTTTTGGATTACTTTTATCTAAGGAAATTGAAAGTATTGACAAAATAATGCTTTCAGGTAAGAGACCAGTTTTAGCCATTTTGGGTGGAGCTAAAGTTTCCTCTAAGATTACTATTATTGAAAACATTTTGGATAAAATTGATCATTTAATTATTGGCGGCGGCATGTCTTTTACATTTATAAAGGCCAAAGGAGGAGATATTGGAGACTCTATTTGCGAGGATGATAAACAAGGACTGGCCCTAGAGATTTTAGAACTAGCTAATACGAAGAACGTGAAGGTTCACCTCCCTGTTGATGTTATTGCAGCAAATGAATTTAGTAACTCCGCTAGCACTAAAGTTGTTGACATTGGCTCTATTCCAATGAATTGGCAAGGCTTAGATTGTGGCCCTAGAAGCAAAGCGCTTTTTCATGATGTGATACAACAATGTAAAACTATTTTATGGAATGGTCCTGTAGGAGTTTTTGAAATGGATAATTTCTCTCAAGGAACGATAGCTTTAGGTCAATCAATTGTAAAAGCTACTCAAAATGGAGCTTTTTCACTTGTTGGCGGTGGAGACTCTGTTGCCGCAGTTAAGCAATTTAATTTTGACAAAAAGGTTAGCTATGTTAGCACAGGTGGCGGAGCAATGCTTGAGAGCCTTGAGGGTAAAATTTTACCAGGAATTTCGGCGATGAGTTTTAATTAAGCTATTTTGAGCATGAGATTAACTTTTTTGTTTTTGTGGCTTACTGTTGTTAGCGCTTTTGGTCAGGATTTAAAAATTAAGCTAGACTCAACAGCTATCTCAGTAGAGGAATTTCAATATGCTGCCCTAATTGATTCCCTTTTTTTAAATGACGTTTTGAAACCTAATTATAAGAGTACTTCTGAACACGCTCAACCAATAAGTAACGCTCAAGTTGATACAGAAACCTTAAAAGAGCGCCTTGAAACACTAAACTCTAAAACGCCTTTAAGCATTACTTATAGTCCTCTTCTAGAGCAACTGATAAATAAATATCTTAAAAACCGCAAGACATCTTTTGATGTCCTCATGCAAAGAAGTTTGTATTATTTCCCTTTATTTGAACAGGTTTTGGACAAGCATAAAATACCCCTTGAAATTAAGTATTTAGCAATTGTCGAGTCGGCCCTTAGACCAAAGGCAAAATCACACGCTGGAGCTACTGGTCTTTGGCAATTCATGTATTCAACTGCTAAGCAACAGGGCTTGGAGGTAAGCAGTTATGTTGATGAACGCTGCGATCCTTTAAGGTCAACCAATGCCGCTGCTTTATATTTGAAGAGTTTACACAGCATTTTTGACAACTGGGAGCTGGCTTTGGCCGCCTATAATGCTGGTCCTGGAAATGTAACCAAGGCAATTAGACGCTCGGGGGGCTATACAAACTATTGGAATATAAGACCTTTTCTTCCAAGGGAAACAGCTAATTATATACCTGTTTTTTTAGCAACTTTGTATATTTTTGAATACGCTGAGGAGCACGGCTTCAAACCTGCCAATCCTCAAATTTCCATTAATGAAACGGACACAATTAGAGTACAGAAAACGATCCACCTTGAATACATAGAAGATGTTTTAGACATTGAAACGGAGATTTTAACATTTTTAAATCCTTCTTATAAACTAGACATTATTCCTTTCAGAAAGGAACGAAATTACACATTAAGGCTTCCTGCGGCGCTCGTTGGCAAATTTGTCTCAAATGAAAAGAAAATTTATGATTATGCACAACAGCAATATGATTTAGAAGAAAAACCCATGCCTAAATTTTATAAGATGAATTCAAAGTTAAGGTACCAAGTTAGGCCAGGGGATTATCTAGGTAAAATTGCCAATAAGTTTAATGTAAGTATCCGCGATATAAAAATTTGGAATGGGATGAAAACGGACTTTCTGAATGCAGGCGATCGCCTTTTAATTTACACAAAAAGCTTAGACTATCAGCCCCAGCCCAAGGCTTCAATTTCTGTTTCAAGCAACGAAAGTCAACGAATTCATGTTGTGCAAAGAGGAGAGTCTTTGTGGACCATTGCTCAATTTCTCCCAGGCATTTCAGTACAAAATCTTCAAGAATGGAATGATATTAAAGGTGGAAGACTGAAGGTTGGAACCAGGCTAATTATTTCAAAAAGTAATTAAGAAAGATGAGAACGATATTACAAGGATTTTTATTAACGCTTACAATGTTAGCCTGCAAAGAGGCTGTTGAAAAAAAAAGATATAAACCCGCATCTTCAGGTAATATTAATAGCCTTTTAGTTGTTATGGACAATGATTTGTGGCAAGGCCGAGTAGGGAATGCTGTGAGGTTAAATATTGGCTCAGAAGTGTACGGGTTGCCCCAAAAAGAGGCGTACTTTGATTTTAATCAAGTGCCGTCAGCAGTATTTTCAGATTTTGTTCGCTTAAATAGAATTATTTTGAAAGTTCAGATATCAGAGAAAATTGGCGCTTCATATTATAAAAACCCATATGCAAACCCCCAGAGTATGGTTGTTATTAGCGCCCCAGACCGTGAATCATTAATAGATATTATTGCAAAAGAAGCTCCAGATATTATTTCAAAATTTAAATCTTATGAATTTAAGGAAAAGCAACGCCGAATTAATAAATCCCCGTTTAATTCACAACAGATTCAAACTGCTTTAGAAATAAGAGTTAGCTTACCATCGGCCTATAGAATTGCAAAATCTAATAAAGATTTTTTTTGGATCAGGAAGGATATAAAAGCAGGAAGCCTGAATTTACTTTTGTATAGTCTAAACGAAAACAAGCTTAATTTAAGCAAATCTTTTTCAGACTATATAGCTCACAGCAGAGACTCAATATCTAAGGCTTTTATTCCTGGCCCCGTAGATGGCAACTACATGATTACTGAGACAAATTACACCCCGCTTTTTGAAGAAACGGCTTTATCAAATACAAAAGTCTTTGTAACTAAAAGCCTGTGGAAGGTAGAAGGCGCATTTATGTCTGGGCCTTTTGTGAATTATTGCTTTGAAGATAAGGTTAAAAACCGTCTTTTAGTAGCTGAAGGATTTGTGTACGCGCCTGCACGAAAGAAAAGAGACTATATGTTCGAGCTGGAAACTATAATGAGATCAATCACATTGGAATGACAATGAAAAGGGTCACTTTCGTTTAGTTCTCTTCAATTTCTTTTTGGGCATCTTCTTCTTCTCGGCTTGCCTTTTTAAATTCCTTTATGCCTCCCCCTAAGCCCTTCATTAGTTCTGGGATTTTTTTACCACCCCAAAGCAAAAGAATTACAACTGCAACTAATACAATTTGCCATGGGCCCAGCGCTAAGGGTGTCATGTGTAAAATCATTTTTTCTTAATTTATATACAAAGTTAATAATATTCCTTGAAATAGATGCTTAAAACTATTTTTAGTACATATAATTATAAGCAATCGAACAATTTTTATTTATTTTAGCCCTAGATGACTCCAAAAAGAGTAAATAAAAAAAAGTTAAAGAAAACGTGGCTTCATAAATATCGCCTGGTAATTCTTAATGAGGATACATTTGAAGAAAAACTTACCATAAGACTTACTCGATTGAATGTATTTATTGTCAGTACTTTATTAGCCATTGTTGTAGTCTTTTTAACAACCATTCTTATTGCTTTTACCCCATTAAGAGAGTACATTCCGGGATATACCTTGCCAGCGCTTCAGGGCCAGGCCATTAGATTAGACAAGAAGACAGATTCATTGCTTCAAATCTCATTGATGAATGAACGCTATATCAACTCAATAAAAAAAGCCTTAAGTGGCGAGGCTGCTTTTGAATCCATTAACAAGGATTCTATATATGATTCTGTTGAGAGCGAGATAGACCTTGTTGGACTACAAACCTCAAATGCAGATTCTTTATTAAGAGCTAAGGTTGATAATGAAGATAAATATAATTTGTTTGAATCCGCAACAGCGGCTACTAACTTTCTCTTTTTTCCGCCTGTTAATGGATCAGTTAGTTCGCCTTTCGATTTGAATACGCAACATTATGCTGTAGATATTGTAGTTTCTAAGGGAACTCCTGTTAAAGCAGCGGCAGCTGGTCGTGTCGTGCTAGCATCTTGGACCTCAGACTCTGGCTACGTCATTATAATAGACCACGGTAATCAGTTGCTATCAGTGTATAAGCATAACGCAAGTTTAAACAAGGGGCAGGGTGATTTAGTTAGGGCACAGGAAGTCATCGCCAACTCTGGTTCTTCTGGAGAGCTAAGTACGGGGCCACACTTACACTTTGAACTTTGGTATGATGGAAATCCGATTGACCCTGAAACGTTTATTAACTTTTAGATATCCGAATGAACTCTTTCAAATCGTATTTTGCTAAAATTTTTGCAGCACTTATTGCAAGAAGGATAAGAAGGTGGTCATCGAGACCACTGGAAACACAAAAACGGGTATTTACAGATTTAATAAGTTCTGCCAAAGATACAGAGTTTGGCAAAGACCATAAATTTAAAACTATAAAAACCTATTTAGATTTTACAAACAATGTCCCAGTAAGGGATTACGAAAAGCTTAAGCCCTACTTAACTAAGGCGATCGATGGTCAGCCTAATATTCTTTGGAAGGGGCAGCCAATATATTTTGCGAAAACTTCTGGCACAACATCAGGGGTTAAATATATACCAATTACTGATTTATCAATCAAAGCTCAGGTTGAGTGCTCGAGAAATGCAGCACTGATGTACATTCATGAAACAGGCAACGCAGATTTTGTAGACGGTAAGTGGATGTTTCTTCAAGGAAGTCCAGCATTAACTGAAGAAAATGGAATCAAAATCGGAAGACTCTCAGGTATATCAGCACACTATGTCCCGTCTTATCTTCTAAAAAATAGGATGCCTACATGGGATACAAATTGCGTTGAAGATTGGGAGAAAAAGGTAGATTTAATTGTAGATGAGACAGTTGTGGAAAATATGACTGCCATTGCCGGCATACCCTCTTGGGTTCAAATGTACTTTGAAAAGTTAATAGAATTGAAACAAAAAAAAGTAGGCGAAATTTTTAAAAATTTTAGCTTATTTATTTATGGAGGAGTCAATTTTGACCCATATAGGTCAAAGTTCGAAAGTCTTATTGGCAGGAAGGTTGACAGTATTGAGCTTTATCCAGCAAGCGAGGGGTTCTTTGCATTCCAAGACGATCAGCAACAAAAGGGAATGCTATTGCAATTAAATTCAGGGATTTTTTATGAATTCATTGAATCCAGCACTTTTTTTGAGGAAAACCGTAAAAGAATTACATTAAAAGACGTAAAAATAGGTATCAATTACGTTATAATTATTTCCTCTAACGCAGGACTATGGGCCTATAATATTGGTGATACTATACAATTTACTTCTATTTCTCCCTATCGAATTATTGTTAGTGGGCGCATTAAGCATTTTATTTCAGCCTTTGGGGAACACGTAATAGCTAAAGAAGTTGAACAGGCCTTGATATCATCTGTAAAAGGGACAGGTATCCGTATTTCAGAGTTTACGGTTGCCCCTGAAGTTAATCCAGAGTCCGGCTTACCATTTCATGAATGGCTCATTGAGTTCGAAGCCCCCCCTGAAAATATTAATCAATTTGCTGAAAAAATAGATAACGAAATGAAAAAACAAAACAGTTACTACTTAGATCTAATTGTAGGAAAAGTTCTTAGGCCATTGAAAATCAGCGTTGTAACGTTAGGTGGGTTTAAACATTACATGAAAACAATAGGCAAACTTGGCGGACAAAATAAAATACCTCGCTTATCCAATGACCGAACAATTGCGGACCACCTACATTCAAACAATCTTATCAAATAGTGTATATTTGTCCAGCTATTAATTATAAAGGCATTTGCTTTTAGCCCTAATAATGCAATATATTTGTGCTTTTTTCGTTTAACGGACGAGCAATGAATTATGAGGAAACAAAAACCAGCTACGAAATATCTAAACTAAATAAATGAATACTAATAAAACACCCTCAAATGAAGAAGTTGATTTAGGCCAACTTTTCAATATGATTGGAAACACATTTAATAAATTCTTTCAATTTATTGCATCTATTTTTAATCAGTTTTTTATGGCCTTTGTATGGCTAGTTTTTTTTATAAGAAGACGAGCAATTGTTTTAATAGCCGCAATTATAGTTGGGTTAATTACAGGATATCTTATTGAAAAAACCTCACCACCAGTTTACAAGTCCTCAATTTCTGTAAAACAAAATTACCAAACAGGAGAAAACTTATATGGTTCCATAAACTACTATAATGGGCTATTAAGGGATCGAGACTATCAAATACTTGCTGAAGTTTTAGGTTTATTATCATCCCCAAAAGAAATTGTTGGATTTGAAATAGAGCCAATTATCACAGATAACGATATGTTGGTAATGTTTGATAAGTATATGGGAGGTCTAGATTCATTAGCAGCATCTAAAATTGATTATAAGGATTATGCTAAAAATATTAGAGATTATAAGCACAGATACCAGCAAATAAGTATAAAATCTCGGACAAGGGCTGATTTTAATAACGTTTTTACCAATATTGTGGGTAATATTGAAACTAACCTGTTTTTTGTTAATGAGCAACTCAAAGACCTTTCTGAGCTAGAAAGTAATAAGACATCATTGAAGGAAGCCTTAGTTAAATCTGATTCATTACAAGAGACTTATAAGCGTGTTTTAGAGCAGCAGATAGACCCAAAAACTACTTCTGAGATTGGAATTACGTTTGAGGGAAACAACGAGAAAGATAAAACACGTGAATTCGATTTATATAAAAACGATATTGACTTAAGACAGCGTATTATTGATATTGATAGAGAAATAAAAGATAAAAAAAATATCATTGACGTTATTTCCAGCAAACAGGACAATGGCTTTGTAGATAACACTAAAAACTTTATTGGCATAGCGCTACCTTATAAACAGTTTTACTTATTTTTTATTTTTTCAATAGTTTTTATGGCCTTATTATGTTTTGAATTTTTAAAGTTTTTGGACAAGTATAGCCCTGACAAGTAAATATATTTTCACTCACACAATAGTTTAAAATGTTGAGGTCTCATACCAACCCTTTATTAAGCTTTGTTATTTTAATCTCTTAATTATTATTAAATGAGAAGTTTATGAGAGCTTGATAAAACTAATCTATGAATGACTAAGAATTTAATAATATTTGGCACTCGCCCAGAGGCTATAAAGATGGCCCCCTTAATAAAGGAGTTCATGCTGCATGGGGACATTTTTGAAACCAAAGTGTGTGTTACAGCTCAGCATAGGGAAATGCTTGACCAGGTTCTTGATTTTTTTGAAATTGTTCCTGACTTTGATTTAAACTTAATGAGACCCAATCAAAACTTGAATAAATTAACCAGTTCAATATTGCTAGGATTAAAGCCTGTATTAGAATCATTTAAGCCCGATTATGTGTTCGTTCACGGAGATACGACAACAACAATGGCAGCAAGTATGGCCGCTTTTTACCTCGGCTCAAAAATCTGTCACGTTGAAGCCGGACTAAGAACAACTAACATGCAATCTCCTTTCCCAGAAGAAATGAATCGATCAGTAACCGGGGTTCTTTCAAATATTCACTTTGCTCCAACACAAATTTCAAAACAAAATTTAATGCTTGAGAATAAGCCCAAGGAGCATATTATTGTTACCGGAAATACAGTCATTGACGCTCTTTTGTTTAGTATTAAAAAAGTGAACAGTCCTGATTATACTAATGATGAAATTAGAAAGTTGACAGATTTATTAGATTCAAATAAAAAATTGATTTTAGTAACAGGACATAGAAGAGAAAATCATGGCGCAGGATTTATTCGCATATGTGATGCCATAAAGCAGATTATAAAAAGGAATCCGGACGTAGAAATTATTTATCCTTTGCATTTAAATCCAAACGTCCAAAACCCAGTACGCGATCGATTAAGCGAAACCGAAAATATTCATCTAATTCCTCCACTATCTTACCCGTCTTTTGTATGGCTTATGGCAAAATCCTATTTAATAATAACTGATAGCGGAGGTGTTCAAGAAGAAGCACCAAGTTTAGGCAAACCAGTTTTGGTAATGCGCGACACAACAGAAAGACCTGAGGCGGTTAATGCAGGAACAGTTGTCTTAGTCGGGACCAACACAAAAAAAATTATTAGTGAGGCACATAAGTTACTAAATGACACTTTAGCCTACGAAAAGATGTCTAAAAAACACAACCCATATGGTGATGGTAGGGCCTGTCTAAAGATTGTTAATCATATTATTTCATGCATTTAAATTCTTAATATGGCCAAAAAAATTGAAGTTGTAATACTCGGACTAGGATACATTGGATTGCCGACTGCTGCGCTAATCTCAAACACAAATAAATTCGTTTTCGGAGTAGATACTAACCAAAATGTTGTTGACACCATTAACAAAGGTCAAGTACATATTGTAGAGCCTGAGCTAGACATTGCAGTAGAAAAAGCAGTTAAAGCTGGTTTTCTTAAAGCATCAACCAGGGCTGTAGCTGCAAACACATATTTGTTGGCAGTTCCCACCCCTTTTAAATCTGATAATAAACCTGATATTTCATTTGTTAAAGCAGCTACTTCTAGTGTTTTGAATTTATTAAAAGCAGGAGATTTATTTATTATTGAGTCTACTTCACCAATTGGAACTACAGAAAATATAGCGGATTATATTTATTCATCTCGACCTGAGCTAAGAAATGAAGTTTACATAGCATATTGCCCTGAGCGAGTTTTACCAGGTAATGCAATGAAAGAGCTGGTCAACAATGATAGAGTAATAGGAGGGATAAATAACGAATCTACAGAAAAAGCAGTTCTTTTTTATAAAAAATTTGTTAATGGCAGCCTACACAAAACTAATGCTAGAACTGCAGAAATGTGTAAGCTTGTTGAAAACTCTTCTAGGGATGTTCAAATTGCATTTGCAAAT
>CEVX01067506.1_pt1 | contig 22258 bp, 16 predicted proteins | sample 356561 | NCBI WGS metagenome assembly CEVX01 (sample SAMEA2623886, study PRJEB7988) | marine metagenome | biome: marine biome (ENVO:00000447); feature: surface water layer (ENVO:00002042); material: "saline water (ENVO:00002010), including plankton (ENVO:xxxxxxxx)" | depth 5 m | reverse complement strand
GCATTGGCATATAGTTCAAAATTACCAAAATGTCCTATTGCAAACATGAAACTGGGATTCGAACCATCATCCCTCTTGGAAAAATTGAGATGATTCATTCCTTTTATAGAAAGAACACCAGACAAGTTCTCGAGCGAGAGGTGGCAAGTTTTTATGGCTGATAAATAAACTTCACCCAAGCGGCGAAAGTTTTCTTTGGCTAAAAAAATGATTTCATTTTTTGAACGTGAATTACCCAGACTATTGGTAAGGTTATTAACAGCAACTTTGCGGTGGCCAGAATCGATGTAATAGAAAATAAAACCAAGTTGACGACCAATGAAGCAGATTAATTTAAGAGGCAAAAAACTTATAATCGTCACGATCAAAGAGCCGATCAAATAAAGAAATGTATTCACAAGCTAGCGGAAACAAATTTGACGTACACAATCTTGAAAATCCTTCGCACCCTTTAATATACGAATCTCAACGCGCATAAAGAATATGGGTAAGTCACGGCGATCTATTTTAGGAAATCGAACGGCATCCTTCTGCGTTGTAACTATCATGTCGGCCTGACGAGTTTTACTACGATTAATGGCATTAAGAATTTCTTGCTGAGAGAAACGGTGATGATCAACGAACCGTTTTGAATAAACCAATTCGCCACCAAGAGAGATCAGGCTTTTTTCAAAACTTTCAGGTAACGCAATTCCACTAAGAGCGGCGACTTTCTTGCCTTTTAACAAATTCAAATCGTGATGATTTCCGGTAAACACATCCTCAAAATAAAGAGGGCTATGAACACATTCGATGATACTCGCCTTTGAGTTATAGGTTGTGATTTTCCCCCTCAATTCTTCGGTATTTCCGTCACTTTTTGTGATAAAAATGATACTTGCACGGGAGAGATGAGAAGGGGGTTCCCGAAGGGTGCCGCGGGGAAGCAATTTTCCATTATTTCCAAAAGGTTGTTCGCGGTCGATCAAGACGACGTCGCGCCTTCTTCCCCGAAGCTTCCAGTACTGGAATCCATCATCTAGAAGTAAAGTGTCACAGCCAAATTTTTCAATAGCATAACGACCAGCCTTCACTCTGTCTTTATCAACAAGAACAACAACATCCTTTAAATTTGAGGCAAGCATGTAGGGCTCGTCCCCAGCGGTTTCAGAATCTAGAAGAAGTGATTTGCCATCAGACACAATTTTGGGAGGAGTCACGTCATCACGCAGCAGTATTTTGTTTATAAGCCGACGATGAACAGGCGCAGGTCGTGATCTGTAGCCACGGCTTAAAATAGCTACTTGCCTTCCGGCATCCTGTAACTCTCTAGCAAACTTTTCGACAACAGGGGTTTTTCCGGTTCCTCCCGCAGTAATATTTCCTATGGCGATTACTTGAACGCCCAAAGTAGAGTCACGAAGTATACGAAAATTATATAGATAACTTCTTGTTTTTACTGCCACGGTAAAAACCTTGGAAAGCGCATAGAGAATGGCGCGAAGTACGGCAGCGCGCTTACCTTTTCGCTGACCGTAAATAACTTCCAGGACGAATTGCTCAAGCGATTCTGACCAAGCAAGGAAGATTTCCCTCATGAGCTGCTAAGTGTGCCAAGAGGCGGGGCATGCCGCAATGTTTTCAATGGTCTCTGTGAATTGAACAATTATTTGAGGAACATTTCATTAGGCGGCTTATAGCATAACGGTTCATGGCTATTTTCATATATATAAAACTAGCCAGTCTCAAAGCTAAGGGTAGATGAAGAATTATTGCAGCGACAAAAAGAAGGGGTATTTTTTTCCCAAACTTACGAAAAGCCTCCGCACCGGCCGTTACATGGCCAGAGGGAGCAATATGATGCATCTTTGCTTGCATAGCCTCGGCGGTAATTGAGTATTTAGACATAAGTTGAGCAGCCTTTCCAAGCGGAATGAATTCAATGGCGCTAAACCAATCTAGTTTCTGCAGCAGCCGAATTGACCGAATGCAGAATTCGCACTTATCGTCAAAGATCAGCTTGCCTCGTGTGGGATGCATGAAGAAATGGTGGGCCCAGAGGGATTTGAACCCCCGACCAAACGATTATGAGTCGTCTGCTCTAACCACTGAGCTATGGGCCCTACTCGTATTTGAGCGGGCGCAGTGTGCTTTAAGAAAGGCTTTGGGGCAAAGAAAAATCAAGAGTTTAACGGAGATCCAACGTTAATTTTGTTTTCTAGGCAATAGGCGGCATTAGCAATGTATTTATTGGCCCAATCCTTAAGAGAGCCTCTTTCTTCCTTTGAAAGAGTGCGAATAATCTTTGCAGGACTTCCGAGAACTAGCGATCCATCAGGGATTTTATGACCTTGTTTTACTAGTGCGTTAGCCCCGATAATGCATTGTTTTCCAATTATGGCACCATCAAGAATTGTTGAGCCCATACCGATCAAAGTCTCGTCATCGACACTACAGGCATGGACAACAGCCGAATGCCCGATAGTAACATATTTGCCAACATGACAGCCAAAGTCATCGGCAATATGCAGGACTGCATTGTCCTGTATATTTGTACCTTCTCCCACGGAGATTTCATTAATATCTCCGCGTAGGACTGCGTTATACCAAACACTTGCCTTATTCCCGATAGTTACTGCGCCAAAAACAACAGCTGTTTTTGAGATATAGACTTCATTGCCAATCTTAGGAGATTGGGTAAGATAAGTCTCTAGACGATTCATAACAGGGTGACTATTTTTCATGCAAAGGCAAAATTAAGCCTGAAGTTATAATGGGTCAATGACAGTAGGAGCACTTAATCCGATCAGAAACAACCTGTGAATGGTTTTGTTCTACAAGTCGAGACTTGCGAAGATCGAAACAATAATTGCAGAGAGAAAAACGTTCCAAATCCCATAAGTCTGCAAAAACACGATGATCTGGTGTCCCAATAAAACTATCCATTACATCTTCAAGTTGATCTAAATTAGGTTCACGAAATTTTCCGGTCTTTGCCAATAAGTCGGTAGCGCCGTTTCCAGTTCGAGTGGGTATGACACAGGAAACAGAAGCCCCGCAGGAAATGGAGAAATCAAGGGTCCGTTTTGCCCAATCGACAGATTCATGTTCTGGTACGAAGGGTGGTTGCAAAAGGATAAAGGACCGAAGAGCGATTTTATTTTCAGATAAAATGGAAGAAGTGGCGCGAAAGTCATCAAGTGACATGCGTTTGTTGAGCTTGCCTAAAGCTTCAGGATGAACAGTTTCAAGGCCGAGGGCGACTTCGAGTGTCCCGTTTATTGATTCCTTAAACCGAAGACACCGTTCGCCAACAAGGGATGGGTGGCATTCAACAATTACTCTATTAAATTTTGTTAGCCGTTTGGCAATCTCTTCATCATCTGAGGTTGGAATGGCTTTAGGATCAAAGAAGCTTCCAGCATTGTAGAGTTTGATTTGGTCAAGATTGTCAATACTTCCTATTTTGCTATTGGCGAAATTGAGAGCGTAGTCGATCTGTTCCAAGATAGCTCCATGAGAGACAGGTTTGTCTAGAGTGTTTTTCCATAGGTCGCACATAAGACAAGTCCATGAACATTCCTTATTGGTCAGAAATATTGTTAGGCCCTCGACTATCCGGCCGTCAGCCGATCGCTCTTTCTCGAGGATGACTGAGTAAGGACGGTTTTGAACAACTGGATTTTTTGGACTGCGAAGATGTCGTATCCACTTACTCCTAGCGGAGGGAGCCTCCGGGAAATTATCTTTGGCGTTGTTAAGTATATCAGGAATAAAGCTCCAAGAATTTTTTGCGAAGTTTGCCTTCTTGAGCCGGAAAATTTTTTCGAAGAGAGTTGACGGAGATGGCTCCATGTTGGAATCGACGTTTGTCGAAAACAGGCATATCAAAACCTAGTACTGACTTAATGCCTCTAGCAACAATATCGCCTTTCAGCGCATAAAGCTTATCGATATCAAAGTCGGTTAGCTCAATAAAAGGAATTCCTTCGGCCACTTCCACCACATCAGGACGGGTAAAGGGGCTAAAGCCCTTAAATCCAAAATGATGAGCAGGTGCATATGTTCTTACATAAGATCTACTTAATCCTCCTGAGTATGTGAGCGAATGTTTGATGGTACCAACTCCCCAGCCTTCTTGGTAAAGCATCTGATTATTAACAACGCTTCTTATGGTTAACTCTGGGTTTTCTTCTATGGGATAGTCTTTTAGATTTTCATCACCTCCATCGCCATCAATGAGATATTTCCAGTCAGGATATTTTTTTCTTAATGCACGACATAATGCGACAGCCATGGAAGCAGATTCTATGTCTAGGATTTTGTAGTCCTCAACAATTTGTATGGTTTCAGCAACATCAATATCTTCAAGACTCGCATCAATTGGTTCTAGGAACATGTCCAAATTCAACTTGGATAGAAAGTCTTTGCACTGTTCAAGGTCTGGACCGTCCCCGAAAGTAAGCGTAAATGCCTTTAGCCTTCCCAAATCATAACCAAGTTCACGCATGGCTGAATATGTTGCTAGAAAGACAGCTCCACTATCGATTCCTCCAGAAAAACAGCAGCCAATTGGCTCTGTTTCCGGAATATTTTTGATCCATTTAATGACTTCCGATTTAAGAGCAGCAATATAGTCATGACCAATAGGGTCAAGGTCAGTGGTGTATTTGTTGCGGATCGGATTAAAAAAACGTTCGTATATAGGATCTGGATCCGGGCACCCTACGAGTTGAATGGAGACAAGATAATGTGCTGGCACCATTCGGGTATAATAAGGGTGAAACTGATCTCCAAATCCTTGTTCCTCAAGCCATTTTTGAATGCTATCAATACGATGAGCTACAATTAGAGCAGGGCCTTCAATTTGCTTTGCTAAAAAATATCGTAGCGGGCGGTCTAGAGATCTAGCAAGTTTCACAGATTTTCCATCCTTTGCAATAAGTGCAAATGAACCGTCAAAATCACGTACAGATTCTGGCGAGCCAGAAAGCATACGTTGGCGTGCTTCATCTGCAGATAGATTAAGAAGTTCTGTTTCGTTTGGATCGGTTAGATCGATAACGCGTTCTATATATTCGTGCATGTTAACTTATGTTGAAGATTTTTAATCGTCCAAAATTGGGTTTGTCTTTTTTCTTAATGTCATTTTTTTGGCTGACAGCACCGGCAATGTACAACTTGTTCCCAGCTGCATTGAACCGAGCCTTGATACAGCGCATCCCGCAGTCCAGAGAGTGTAGGAGTCGGCCAGAAGCTGTGTCAAACAAAGCTACGTTCCAACTCCCCTTGAACAGCCGGCCAGCCATTACAAAGTAATTACCAGAAGGATGCTGATCAAGAGTTTCCATCAGCCCCGAGCCATGTTCGCCAGAGTGAGTTTCATCAAGTTTTTTAGTAGGAGAATTGCGCCAGGCAAATTTCTGCCAAAGTTGCTTGCCATTTCCTGCTGCGGGATCCCTGGTCGAACCCATACCACAAACTGTAATCTCATTACTGTCCTTGGAGAAGAACATGTCGAAGATGCCGCCGGTATAATAGTGCCCCTTGATGATTCCCCAACCGGTAAAGTCTCCGGTTGTCCACTTGGCTACCTGTTCAGATTTTTTTAAATCCCAGATACGAATTTCTCCCATAAGGTTTCCGGCTGCCAAAAAGCGGTTATCCGGACTAAATGCCAACGATTGGACTGGGGGAACATGGGGGAATTTAGCCAAAGACTCACCAGTTTGAGTATCATAGACACATACGGAAGGCTCGGTTTCTAGGGCAGGTTCATATTTATAGCCACCACAAACATATTGGCCTGTAACGCTGGCTAGCCTGGATCCGTTTGCAGAAATTTTCATTTGCCAACTCCAAAAATCGTGAGCCTTTAAATTTCTATAAACACTGCCCTTTACTAAGTCGTGCCAGATAATATGACCATCATATCCAGCGGAAATAAGTGTTTGTCGATTGGAGAGATACTCCAGGGAAGCTGCATAACTTTGGTGTTCGCCAATTCTCTTGGTCTTTTTTGAATCAATATTAACTTTGTGAACCCCTCCGTCCATGCCGGTGACATGGCAAAAGTTATCATCTTCCGTAAGAGCCAGCCCAAGGGCAGCTGAAGGAAGTTTTATTTCCTGTATCTGTTTGACCTTTACCGAGAGTTGTTTTTTAGGTGAATCCATTTCTCAGGCAAGAATCTCATGAATGGGAGCTGATTTTTTTTCAACATAATGAAATGTAGGAAGATCAGGCAGATCGTATTGTTTATGTGGGTCTAGCCCTAGAGCGGAAAAGATTGTAGCGAACAGATTACGTTCGTTGTATGACTTACTAATAACTCCATAACCATCTTTGTCAGTTTCGCCTACCACTACGCCTTGTTTAATTCCGCACCCTGCCATCATAAGGCTCCAGGCTTGAGGATAATGATCTCGGCCGCGAGCTGCATTAATTCCCGGGGTTCGCCCAAATTCTCCCATGGCAACGACAAGTGTATCTTTTAGCATGTCTCGCTCTTCGAGGTCTGTCATGAGCTGAAAAATGATGTTGTCGAGATCTGGAATGACCATCTGGTATATCTCATTGTGAAATACGTGACTATCCCAGGGCATACCATTTGCAACCATAACAAATGGAGCGCCATTTTCGACTAAGTGCCTGGACAAAAGGGTGTGAAGCCCAAAGGTTCCAGGGCCGTAACGATCTCGGTCCTTTTTTGGTAGGCGATCGAGATCGAACAAATCAGCACAACTCATCAGCCCCTTTACTCGGGCAAAAGCAGCGTTTTGAGATGCGGCAGCTGCGCTTTGTCGGTCGTTTTCATATTTGCGGCCAATAAACTGCCTAAGCAATTCACGCTCCTCATGATCGGTTGTGGTAATGTCGGCCAAGCGAGCAACATCGGGCAGTTTATATTGACCGCCAAGTCGAACGGGACCGTATTCCGCGCCCAGCCATCCAGCCCAATTACCAGCTTTGAAACCCTTGAATTCATTTCCTTCTGGGCAAGGGTCCAGCAAGATAAAATTTGGAATAGGACTGTCGAGTTGACCAAGTTGTTGGCCTAAAACAGAGCCTAAAGTAGGGCGGACAAATGGAGGGCGAGGTTTATCTCCCCGGTTCAATAAATCGATTGCAGTATTATGATTCTCCAAGTCGGTTTTCATCGAACGAACAACTGCAAGCTTGTCCATAATCTTTGCGCATTTGGGCATTAGCTCGCTGACGTGTATGCCTGGCAGGCTGGTGGGAATACTTTTAAATGGCCCCCCAGTTAGTCTGCCCGGTTTGGGGTCCCAGCTTTCGAATTGGCTTGGCCCACCACATAACCAAAGAAGAATACAACGTTTATTTGCGCGTTTAGTTTGTTCTGCAAAAACAGGATTGGAAAATAGGCCCGCCCAACTTGCGGCGGAGATTGATCCGATTCCTCCGCCTAATCCCTCCAAAAAGCGGCGGCGGTGCAGCCCGTGTTCAGGGCTTCCGCATTGATCGTGTTTTGAGGAATGAGATTTTTTCATCAGTGATTCATAAGAAACTCCGGACTACAGACCATGGCCCATAGCATTTGTTCAATTCCCTTAGCGGGTCGATCCTCGCGCTTATTTAAGAATGCCTCAAACCGATTTAATTCTTCCTTGTTTGGAGGTCGGCCAAAAACATTATTGAACGCTTTTGAAACCTTCTCAGCCGGGTTAGCCAAACCGAGTAAAATAGAAGGAAGCGATAATCCCGTTGTAGAATCTTTATAGGGCTGCAGAAGGTCTCGAACCAGCGGATTATTTGAAAGGAACATGGCCTGTTGTATGGATGCGTTATAGAGCCTTGGAAATAGATCTGGAAACCGAGCAAGTAAAACCGACCGGAGTGATTGATCATTGGCTGCAACTCCGCCATATCCGGTCCATCGCCCCGTTGCGACTAGTAGGGAGCGAAAAAGGACCTCGGCGTGAAGGGGCTTTTCAATAGCAACTGCGAAAGTGTTTGGTTGGGGCCGATTGGGGCCCGGAGGTATAGAGTCCAATTGATATACTTCGCTTAGCACAATATTGCGGATTAGCTGCTTTATGTCGTATTCGGAAGTTTCGAAGTCTGTGGCAAGCCAGCTAAGCAATTCAGGATGGCTTGGAGGATATTCCGAGCTCATTTCTTCAACTGGATGAACAAGCCCGCGGCCGATAAGCATTGACCATATTCGATTAACAAAAGCTCTAGCCAATCTAGGATTATCTGTTATCGCCGCTGAAGCCAATGCTTCGCGACGGGAAAACTTAGGGAGAGAGGGCGCGTTTTTTTGCGTCGGAGGAATCAGGTATTTTGAAGGATCATCTGTTTCCTTTTCATTGGTTTTGGGTTTTTTCTCTGCGATCGATTTACCATTCAAAAATGTTAATTCAGCAGGGGCGCTAACTTTAGCAAGGTTCTTGTAGCTTATAAATCCCCCAATAGCCGACTCAGATACGCCAGGGCCCTTATTTGTGTTAACGTTCTTACTTCGATTGAAAGCTGTAACTAACCCCCAGTAATGAGCTTGTTTGATTTCCGGCGCACTTGGATGGTCGTGACACTGTGCACATTGAATATCAACCCCGAATGCTACAGGGGCGATTGATTCCGCCATCTTTTGGTGGTCATTGTTTTGCTCGTAAAGAAACCATGCCGCACCTCGATTATGCCCTTCATTTAATCTCGCTAAAATAATTTCCTGAACAAACTCATTCCAAGGGCGATTTTCTCGGAATACAGTTTCAAGATAGGAGTGCCAGTTATTATTTTCTCGTCGTGCTAATTTCCCCTTATCCACACGGCCTAGCAGGAGTATATCAAACATTTCCCGCATGTGTGATGGAAATTCGGCGTTAGCAAGGAGGGAGTCGACCAGTGTCTCTCGTTTGCGCAATCGTTCATTATGAACGAATGCATCCCGTTCGCTAGGAGTAGGAATTCGACCAATAAGATCGAGATAAATCCGGCGAACAAATATTCGGTCTGTCGCTTGCTTAGAAGGGGAAACCTTTTTCTTTCGCCACCCAGTACGGATTAAATTATCGATGACTCTTGAGCCAGCTAGTCCAGCTGGAGGCAAGGTTTCTAACTTTGGTTGAGTGACTCCGGAAACTGAAGGCCATTTGTCAGAACTTGCTTTGTCAATGTGTGCTCCTATCCAATTTTTAACTAAAGCCATCTCAGCTTCAGGAAGTTGCTTTCCTTCTCCAGGAGGCATGTGGGGATCTGTACCTGGAAGAAGCACCTGATATAAAAGACTCCCCTCAGGATTACCCGATAAAACGGGGGAGCCGGATTCGCCTCCTTTAAGTGTCGAGGCAAGGGTTCGCAGATCTAATCCCCCTTTTTGTTTTACTCCTCCGTGGCATTTTAAACAGTGATTTTTGAATAGCGGACGAATGTGACTACTCCAAAAAACTTCCTCTTTTTCGGCTCCATAACATACGCTTGATAATGCAGGGCCAAATACCATCACTAAAAAGCCTATAATTAGACTAATTCGGATGAAATTAATTCGGCAAAACAAAGGCACGCCCAATTCTCCGTAAGCACAGGCTGAAGTCAATCAAAGGAACAATGATATTTCACAAGATGCGGAACGCGAGAAGTGCTCAGAATTCTACGAGACAAATAATTTGTCGTATTATTCAGAAAAAACGAATAATACAAAAAAATTAAAAAAGAGGTTTAAGTATTTTTTTAAGCTGGGAGCTTGCCATTTTTACTTGGGGTTATCGCAGCAATCCTCTCCAGGGTTATCACAGCAATCCTTATCAGACTCAGGCTTGGGATCGACTTCTGTAATCTTGGCTTTTTCTTCAAGCAGATCTATGACCTTTGAATTAAGAATTTCTTCTTGGACCTCATAGATGCCGCCATTCTCTTTGAGCTGGTCGGCCATCTTTTGGGGTTTAATTTTCTGCTGCATCGCCATAGCAGATATTTGGCGGCTTAATTCTTGTTCGGTAACTTTGATCCCTTCCTTCTCAGCAATTTGAGCAAGAATGTAATTGGCCTTCACGCGAACTTCAGCGTTAGATTTGGCATTGCTATAAATGTCGTCTTTGTTTTCCTCGATCACATCTTTCGATACGCCGCGGTTATGATTAGACTGCACAATATTGTGAACTACAGCACGGGTAGCTTGGTTGACAATAGTCTCTGGAAGGTCACAGGTGACTTTTTCGAGTAATTTTTGGACGCACTGATTACGAATAGATTGTTTCTCGGAATACTCCAGTTCGTTTTTAAGATCCGCTTCTACTCCTTCAGTAAGTTTATCGATACCTTCTGCGCCAAATGATTTTGCAAATGTATCATCAAGTTCCGGAAGGGATTGTTCCTTAATATCAACGATCTCAACTTCAAATTGTCCCTCCTTGCCGACAAGTTCCTCGTAAATGAATTCTTCAGGAAATTTGACCGGTACGGTTTTCTTATCTCCCTTATTGCCGCCGATTAAAGCTTCAACTAATCCAGGAACAAGAGGATTGCGTTTAAGATGTAACCACGCATTTGACTGTTCGCTGAGTCCCCGAGCTACTTTGACAGTGTCAGTAATTGGCTTGTCATCAATGGTTCCCTTGTAATTAACAACAACAAAATCATCTTCAGCCATTGGCCGTTCAACATCTTTGTATTCAACACGTTGATCCTGTAATTTTGCGAGGGCTTTCTTGACATCATCATCCGTTACGCTACGGCGCTCCTTTTCTACTTCCAATCCTTCATATTCAGGGAGATCAAAAGAGGGAGAAACTTCCAAGGTGGCCATGTATTGAAAAGGTTTTCCGTGTCCAAACTGAAGCTCCTCAATTTCTGGCATGATAACGGGCTTCAAATCCTTATCTTTGAGTGCTTGCCCATAACTATCGGCCATTAGGGCGCGTTTTGCTTCATCGGCAATTTTGTCGCCATATGAGCGCATAACATTAGCCAGAGGTGCTTTGCCGGGTCGAAAGCCAGGGAGTTGAGCCTGACGGCGAAAGTCCTTCGCTACGGCATCAAATTTAGCATCTACGGTCTCGGCATCTACTTCGATGCGGAGTTGTTTCTTACAGGGAGAAAGGTCGGTTACTGAGACTTCCACGTTATTCTTTCTTCAAAAAAATGTTTAAACATACCGATTGTCGGTACGTAAAAGGCGGGGGAGATTAGGTTTGGTACACCCGCCTCGTCAAGCCTACTGCTTGGCGGGCGCTGGACATTCAAAAGAAGCCCCTCAATAATGGCTGCACATGGACAACTCAGCTCAGTCGATATCAAGACGACAATTTATTGGCTCAACAACGGCTTTTGGCGCTCTCGCATCTACAGGGGCCGGCTGTGCGACTACCAATTTGGAACAGATCTCAGAGGCAGAATCAAAAAGGATTAAATTGGGAATTTCCTCATACTCATACTGGCATTTTCGTGATCCAAAAGTATCTATTGAAACTGTGATTGAAAAAACAGCTAAGCTTGGCGTTGAAGGCGTCGACATCCTGCATCGGCAGATGGACTCGGAAGACAATGGTTATTTGCAGAAACTCAAGCGGCACGCCTTTAAGAACGGTGTTGATTTAATTTGTTTGTCAATTCATCAGGATTTTGTCGATCCCGATCCGGTTGTTCGAAATAGAAATATAGAGCACACAAAAAAGTGTATCGAACTTGCCTATCGCATGGGCATTCCGTCTATCCGGCTAAATTCCGGCCGCTGGGGGACAGTAAAGTCGTTTGATAAACTAATGGAACTTCGTGGCAAGGAGCCAATTTTACCAGGATATACTTTGGATGATGGATTTAAGTGGTGTATTGACTCGATTGAGAAATGTCTGCCTAAGGCATCTGAGTGCGGGGTCATGCTCGCTTTGGAAAATCATTGGGGGCTTACTCGTACTCCTGAAGGATTGTTACGCATTGTAAACGCAATTAATTCTCCGTGGTTGGGACTACTGATGGACACAGGTAATTTTCTTGAAGATCCATATCCTAAGTTGGAAATGGTTGCTCCTAAAGCAGATTTCGTCCAGGCCAAGACATACTATGGAGGAGGAGAGTGGTATACTTTGGACTTGGACTATAATCGGGTTGCCAAGATTTTGAAGAATGTAAACTATTCTGGATATATTTCACTAGAATTTGAAGGGAAGGCGCCTGCGGATGAAGGGGTTGCCAAGAGTATTGATTTGTTTCGAAAAGCTTTTGGGTAAGGACTGCCAACCGGCGGAAAGCAAGGTTTTCTCGATTTACTTCGGGAGTTTGTGCTGGTAATTTTATCTCTCCACTTGAATAACATATAGGGGCTACCTGCTCGTCATTAATAATCGGTGGAACTTGTTTTTCGGATGAGCGGAAGAGTAAATAATTTAAATATGATGAACAAAATTCAAAATATCAAAGCAAGGCTTCATGGCCTAACAGCGGCGATTATTTTAGGGCTTGGCGCCGGGAGTTCCATTCAGGCACTGGACTTCAATGAGGGTGAACATGTGGTGTTTATTGGTAACGCCCTAGCTGAGCGAATGCAGCACCACGGATGGCTTGAAAGTTATATACAAGGCACCATGGCCGAAAAAGAGTTAGTATTTCGTAATCATGGTTTCGGAGGAGATAAGGTGAACAATCGCCCTCGTAATAATGGATTTCCTAGTGCGGATGCTTATCTCGAAATTTCCAAGGCGGATGTCATTCTTGCCTTTTGGGGATACAACGAGTCTTTTGATAATAGTCCGGATGCCTACATGGCGGATTTAGCCAAGTGGGTCGATGAGACGAAAGAGAAAAAATACAACGGTAAGAGCGCTCCTCGTATTGTGCTGCTTTCTCCAATCTCACATGAAAACCTAGGAAAAGCTAACTTGCCGGATGGTGCTGCTAATAATGAACGGCTCTCTAAATATACAGAAGTTACACGTAAGGTTGCCAACGAAAAAGGAGTTGATTTTGTTGATCTGTTTTCACTTTCGAGCAGACTTTATGAAAAAAGCAGAAAGCCGCTGACCGTTAACGGCATCCATCTTACGAGTGAAGGGAATAAGCAGCTAGCTCAGGGCATTTATAAAAATTTATTTGGAAAAAACCCTCGTGTAAGCAGGCGAAAACTTACCCGAATTCAGGATGCGGTCTTAAACAAAAACTGGCACTGGTATAATCGCTATCGTGCTACGGATGGCAATGATGTATGGGGTGGTCGTTCGGGGCTAAAATTTGTTGCAGGTCAAACCAACCGAGAAGTATTGCAGCACGAACTCAAGATGATTGATGTCATGACTACCAATCGGGACAAGGTTGTCCATGCAGCTGCCAAGGGCAAAAAAATTGCAGTAGATGATAGCAATGTTCCTAAACCGGTTAATGTAGTTTCGAATGTAGGAGGTAAATCGCCAAGTAGTAATTCCAATAAGGAAGGTTCAGTTAAATATGACACGCCTGAGGTTACAGTGAGTAAACTCAAGCTCGCTCCGAATATGAAGGCGAATGTCTTTGCTTCTGAAGAAATGTTTGAGGGGATGATTAACCCGGTCCAGATGGGGCTTGATACCAAGGGACGCATTTGGGCAGCTGTTTGGCCGACCTATCCAAAGTGGGAGCCGATGCGAAATCCATCACATAAAAAGATAGAGGATGCGCTTGTTATTTTGCCGGATAAAAACCGAGACGGTAAAGCTGACAAAATGATTACTTTTGCACGTGTACATAATCCCACCGGCTTCGATTTCTGGAATGGAGGGGTGATTGTAGCAAGTTGTCCGGATTTGATTTACTTCAAGGACACCAACGGAGATGACGTGGCGGATGTTAAGGAGCGGTTGCTACATGGCCTTGACTCTGCCGACACTCATCATGCTGCCAATAATATCGTATATGGCCCAGATGGATACATATATTATCAACGAGGTGTTTTTCACGTCAGCAATGTTGAAACACCATGGCAAGGGCCACAACGTGATACGGCCTCAGCAATGTACCGCTTTAATCCTCGAACATTCCGCTTTCAGCGACATGCTAATAATAGCCCAAACCCGCATGGAATTAGTTTTGATTACTGGGGCTATCATTATGCGACAGATGGTACAGGGGGCAGGGCCTATCAAGTTCGCCCGGACGGTAAAGGTAATTTCAAGATGCAAGAATTGTTAAAAAAGACAGTTCGCCCGGTTTGTTCGAGCGGAATTCTTTCAAGTGATCATTTTCCCGAGGAAAATAATGGTAACTTCTTGATTCTTAATGCCATAGGGTTTCTTGGCATTAAGCAATACACCATGGCATATGATGATGAAGGAGATGTTTGGGGTTCGGAGACTAAGGACTTGCTTGTCTCAGGAGACCGTAATTTTCGTCCAACCGATTTTGAGGTAGGGGGCGACGGGGCTCTTTATGTTTCAGACTGGCAAAATGTTATTGTTGGACATATGCAGCATAATGTTCGGGATCCAAACCGTAATAAAAACCATGGTCGCATTTACCGCGTAACTTATGAAGGACGGGAGCTTTCCAAACATGTGAAAGTTGATGGCCAGTCTATCAAGAAATTGCTCGATCTTTTAAAGCACCCAATCAATGGCGTTCGGCATCGGGCACGGGTTGAGCTTTCAGAACATCCTAGTGACAAGGTGCTTGCAGCTACAGATAAGTGGGTGAAACAGTTTGATCCAAAATCGAAGGAGGATGCCCATCATCTATTAGAGGCGTTATGGGTTTATCAGAGAAATGATACGCACAACGATGCACTATTGAAGACCGTACTTGGATCGCCAGTTGATCATGCACGCATATCTGCAAAGACGGTGAAACAGTTTTGGGATCAGAATAAATAAAGAGTATTTAGCTTAAAGAATGATTGTTTCTTTGCAGACAACGTCTCGTTCGTTGGGATTGGCGCTAGCTTGCACCCTTCTTGCCTTGGCAAATGAAGTGAGGGCTGCAGATTTAGTTTTGCCGCAAGCTAAGCCAGTAAAATTGGCAGGGGACTTCAAGTTTACTGAGGGGCCAGCTGTTTCAGCAAATGGGGATGTTTACTTCACTGATATTCCCAATAACCGTATTCATAAATGGTCCGCTTCGAATAAAGAGCTTTCGATCTTTGCTGAGGAAACCAACGGAGCGAACGGGTTATACTTCGCTGATGACGGCAGGCTTTTTGCTTGTCAGGGAAATGCAAAGCGTGTGGTTGCCTATTCCGCAGACGGAAATGATACCAGCTCTCTGGCTAAGCGTTACGACGGGAAAAAATTTAATAAACCCAATGACCTATGGATTGATCTTAAGGGAGGTGTTTATTTTTCTGATCCTAACTATGGGAATAAAGAACTCTCTCAGGACGGAAAACATGTTTATTACATTCAACCTGGAGGAGGAGATGTAAAAAGGGTAGCCGATGGATTCAAAACCCCGAACGGACTAGTCGGCACTCCCGATGGAGCAACTCTTTATATCGCGGATATAGGTGATAACAAAATCTATAGCTACACCATTCAGGAAGACGGGACTCTGAAGGATCGAAAACTATTTTGTGAAAGTGGTTCTGATGGCATGACCCTTGATCAACATGGGAATGTTTACCTTACCTCCGGTTCAGTTAAGGTGTTTAGCCCAAAGGGGAAACAGATTGCAGATTTAAAGTTTCCTGAAAGCCCGGCAAATGTCGTATTCGGAGGGAAAGAGCTCAACACACTCTTTGTTACTGCCCGCACAGGATTTTATTCCTTGGATATGGCTGTAACTGGGGCAATTCGAGAAACGCCCTTTAAAATTACCATTAGTACAGTTGAGGATAAAATGGTTTATGACGTGAAGGAGTTTGATGTTGAGACAGGAAAACCCGTTTTATTGACTTTTAAGAACAAGGATTTTCCTCCGCACAACTTGCTTGTTGTTAAACCAGGAAAAGCTGATGAGGTTGCCAATCTCGCAATTGCTTTGGGCAACGATGGCTTTGGAAAACAATGGAGGCCTGATACCCCTTTAATTCTTTGGGGATCGACGATGATCGATTACGACGAAGAAACTGTGATTAGTTTTATAGCACCACCACCAGGTGATTATCCATACGTCTGCACATTTCCGGGTCACGCCATGATGATGCGTGGTGTGATGAAAGTTTTGCCAAAGGGTGCAGACAAAAAGAAATAAGCGATTCAGCGATTGCTTTTAGAATAGATCTATAAGATTAATTTATTCTATAATTACCGCAGTTCCATAGGCCATCATTTCAGCTGCCCCCCCCATGATTACTGAAGTTTGAAATTGGATTCCGATAATTGCATTAGCGTCCAGTTTTTCAGCTTCTGCTATCATGCGGTCGAGAGCTTGTTCACGACTTTCTGCTAGTAGTTTGGCATACTCGGTCACCTCTCCGCCCACAAGATTTCTTAGCGCTGCCATGATGTCTTTGCCAACATGGCGAGCTCTGATGGTATTCCCACGTACAAGTCCTAGTGTGCGTACGACTGTCTTTTCAGGAACATTTGGGGTTGTAACAAGAATAATTTTTGAGTCGCTCATATTAGATTTGTACGTCCTTGTATTTATCGGTCTTTGCAGCTTTTAACCGTTGAAACAGTACGGTAAAAAAAAGTATTCCGATTCCACTGAATAAAACTGGAACCCCATATTGAATATATAAGGGTATTTTTTTCTCACCTTTGCCCCCTTGAATTAGTTCTGCACATATCCAAAAAGCTCCAACTCCATAAATGATAATTAATCCAGCAATAACCAGAAATTGGCCGAAGCTTGCGATGGGGGTTTCTGTCTTATTGTTAGACATAATAATAAGGATGAAGACTGAAATCACATAATAGAATGCAGGACTTTAAAACAAGAAAAAAAGCTCAACAGTCAATTGCTAACTTAGAATATTTTGACTAGTAAACCTTTCCCTAGGAATTCGGTATATTTCAATTCGATAGCCAAAGATTTATTGGGATAACAAGCTGCCTATATCGGATTTTCTAGATATTTAAATCTAATCAACCTTCTAGGTAGACCCTTTTTATAAAAGGTTTCTCTACAAAAAAGTAGAATCCGTAAATTCCAACATGGCATGCTAACGCATACCAAAGCCCAAAAGTTGAGCAAGTCATTACAGCGCCAGCATATGCATGAAAATTGCCAACCCCGTACATAGGATTAGGAAGAAACTTATAGGGGCCAGCAGCCGTAAACTCGCCTTGTGCGCGATCAAGAAATAGGTCGCGAAAATAATAAGTGTTTATGCCCACGACCCAAGTGGCCCAAAACTTAATTCCAAAGCCTACAAAAGAAAGCAGTGCAAATAACCCCCACTTCAAGTTCAGTGACAATTCAAACGCTTCCGTATTATGAAGTGCAGCCGCACTTATACCGGTTCCAATATTAAAAAACATGAGGCCACAGATCATATCATAAAACGCGAGAGCTTTGTCTTCCCCAAACTTTTGCGCCATTACCCGTTTGATGTTGGTTCCAAGAATCAAGCTGATGCCTAGGTAGTAAAAGATCCAAGTGCAAATAATATACGGAATGTGATAACCATTTTGGTCTACGTAGTAGAGAAGGCCTGTTGATAGTCCTAATAAAGGAATCCAAGCAAAAAGCATTCGCCCTGAGTCAAGACGCAAGCCTGACATGGCAAGGAAGACGTCGATGGCTTTCCAAAGCATTTTTAGGAAATTCATGAATAAAGGGTTAAGTATTTTTTGCGGATTGTAGGGGTAACCTCTGACAAGAGCGCGCGGAGAATAGCTGTCGATTTACCATAGAGCAAATATCAATTACTTCGATATTTTCGGCCATTAAGCATAGCTCCTATCCAAGTGTAGCGTACTGCAATCTCATAAATCGCTAAAAGAAATAATGTCGTAATGGTACATATGCATATTAATTTCAATGCACCTGGCCAAGGAGCATTCGCGATCCATATCTGTAGCAGCATGGCTACGGGCAGGTGAGCAATATATAGCCAATAGGATGCATCGGATAGATATCGGATGCTGCGATTTTCACCGGAACAAAATTTTCGAAACGCACCAATCAAACCGAAGATCATTAGCCAAGCATACAAAACACTTAATATGGTGCAAAGCAAGTGGTGGCGAAAAAATGCAGATAGAGAATTGGTTTGGGTAGAGATAAACAAACTGCCACGTTCTGAATACTCGGATATACCAAGTAAAAGGACGGGGACGGCCAGGATTAAAGCTATAGGCCAGAATCGGCCTGCTGTTGAATCAAAAGATTTGCGCCCAAAGGCCAAGGCTCCAAATCCAAAAAATATTGAGTAATAAAGAACCAAAGGAGGCCAAGGAATAGGACTTGCTGCAGTGTCAGGGCCAAAGTCAGTGATCATAAAAAACTGTGGAACAAGAGTTAAAGGAACTACCCATATTAGACAGAATGGCCAGGAAACCATCCAAGAAGGAACGGGCTTCCAGCCTCTATTTCGACAGATCCAAGTAACGGCAACAAAGCCCAAGACAATTAAAAATAAATAGTACAAAAACCAGAGATGCTGAAATACTGGGAGGACACAAAGAATCCAAAAGATGGCTGCCAATTCCATGCCTAACTGACCTGCAGCAGGGAGCTGGTTTACAAGGGGTTTGATTCCAGGCAGGAATGGATAAAGCCAGGCAAGGGGTTCTTCTAGATTTGCACTTCCTAAATTCGCTCCATTCTCTTTGAGAAAGACAATAACTTCGTCCCGACGATCAGCAAGCTGGGTGTCATCTAATTGTACCGACATCATTTCAGCAATAATGACAGTGCTAAGTTCATCAACTTCGGTAAGCGACAATGGAGTATAACCAAGAGAGGTTTCAGCGTTTATATCTGCACCGGAGCTGACCAAGAATTTCGCCATCTCCAAATTTCCAAAGAGTGCAGCATTGTGGAGGGGAGTTGTTCCATCCGGTTCTGCGGCATGGATATCTACCCCTTGTAATTGCAGAGCTTCTACTGCGGGAATATGACCCAGTCGAGTAGCCCAACTTAATGGTGTTACCCCGATCAAATCTGCAGTATTAGGATTAGCCCCGGAAGCAATATGCTGTTTGATAGCATCGGGGTCTCCTGCCTTTGAGGCATCCCAAATAGATAAACTACTGTCATAGTTTGCAGTGATTTGTCTGCCGTAATAGTCGGTTGCAATGAATATGGGAAGTAGAGGGATGGTAAAAATTATAAGTGGAAGCAGAATTCGTTTAACCCTATGACTTAGAAGTTTTTTAAGGCCATATTTTTTCCACATCATCATTGTGAAAAACCCGCTCAAGACGAAAAAGAGCTGCAATCGAAAACCATGAATTGCATGAAGAAGAAATAAGTAAGATTCGTCACGGGCCACATCCTGTGTATGCCATACTGCGAGAGGCAGCGGCACAAAGGACATCATCCCATGAAGAACAATGCCCAAAAGCATGGCTGCAGAACGTAAGGCATCAAAGTCATGGTAGCGTTGCATTGGGGGTAAACCTGCGGAGTGGATACAGATACAAATATTTGATTCAAAAACCCATCAATCAAATGGGCTGCGTTCACGCAGGGGAATTTCCAAACTAATCTAGTTGCTTGCTTGTAAGTCCGCCTTGTTTACGTAGTAACGCGATAATTTTAGGGCGGTTAGCTTCGATTTGTTGGATATCGATTTTGAGTTCAAGAATACCGGCTATAAATTGGAGGATTCCTTTAGTCTCTTCACTCCACTCTGCAGAGACGGTGTCAAGAGGGGTTTCCCCTTTAGTGCTCCGAGCGTTTACCTTAGCCTTATGTTTAAGCAAGAGCTCGACCACTTCTAAATTTCCGAAAAATGCGGCTCCGTGAAGAGCAGTGTTGCCATCCATGTTTTTACCATTGACGTTGGCACCTTTATCGATGAGCCATTGAGCGGCTTTTGTTTGCCCTGCATTGGCAGCCCATGAAAGAGGAGTGATCCCTTTGTCGTCGTGTGAATCTAATGCTGAATTGTCTTTGGAATTTGCTTCTAGAGCGGCCAAGTTTCCTGTTTTGGCTGCATTCCAAAGAGCTCCAAAGCCGGCGCTGGCTAATTCCGCCCCTCTTTTTGCTCCATTTTCTTTAAGTAATGTTTCAACCTTTAATCGTCCTGCACGTGCCTTCTCAACGTCAACTTCGATTTGAAGGAATCCAGAGATTAATTCAACAAAACCTTTGGTTTCGTCATTCCATCCGGAGCAACTATCAAGCGGAGTTTCTTTTCTTTGATTTTGTGCGTTTACCTTGGCCCCTGCCTTAATAAGGATCTCAACGGATTCCACTTGTCCGAGGAAGGCTGCCCCATGGAGAGGCGTTCCGCCATCTCCAGAGGCAATATTCACATTTGCGCCTTCTTCAATCAGGAATCCAACCATTTTGCTTTGGCCTGCTAGTGCGGCCAAGCCAATTGCCGATCCTCCCTTTTCATCGGGATCGTTAACTTCAACCCCCTTGGCCAAGTATTCTTTAACGAGCTTAAAATCTCCCTCTTTTGCAGCGTCAAAGAAGGAGGTTGCTTTGGCTCTCTCTCCACGTTCCCCCTCATCTCTTCGCCCTCGTCTCTCATTATCTCCTCTTCTTCCTCGGCGTTCATTAGGCCTCCCTCCGATTATTGGAGGAGGTTCAGGTGTAGAATTCCATAGAGGCATGTCGTCACCATTGATTTCGCGTTCAACATCAGCACGACGATTTCGTATGAATTGGCGGATTGGCTCATAACGGACCCGCCTTCTTTGTTCTGGAGAAAGATAGGGGTCCAGCATGGCCTCAAGCCGCTCTGTTTCAGCTAAAAGTTTTTGTTCTCCCCAATGTTCAGCAAGTAGAGCTTTCATCGTAGCGGCATATTTCTTTCGAACAGAAGGCAGCTGGTAAAGGCGATGACTTATAATGCCAACGGTGCGAACCGAACGAGGGGATCGCCGGTCGACACCCAGCGGACTGTACTTTTGGAAAGCGCAGTCTGTTCCCCAAGGCATAAAGTGTAATTTATCTGTTTCAGGATTTAAGTAGACAAAGAAATTATTGCGATTTCCAGAGTACCCATCCCAAAAGCTTACGAGCCCTTCAAGCGCCCAAAATTTGTAGAAAGATTCTTCATCAACATATTTCCATAATTCCTTTTCAAATTTAAAATCATTCTTTGCTAACTCCGCTACAATGAGAAAATCACTGCTCTCCCGGCTGTTATTCATTCCATGGATAGCTAGAAGGTTTTGCCCCTCATTCAGAAGGTCGACATGCTCGGAGATATCAAAATCAGAAAAAGTCATGTTTGATGCATCGGCTTTACTTCCTGTAGCTGCTGAATTCCAAGATGGGTTCTTTGGTGCATTAAAACGGGCAACTTCCTGGCCGTTTATATAAGCAATAAAGCCGTCGTCACACTTCATGCGAAGAGCGAGGTTAGTGTCTTTAAGTGCTTTAATGTCTTTTAGCTCAAATGGAAAACGGAGGTAAAGTGAGGTGGCTTTTCCATTCATTTTCTCCTCGAAATTAAAGGATTTCTGAATCAACTTTTCGTAGCCTTCTTGCATTTCAAATCCGGCTCCATTCTTTCCTGGGGTCCACTTTGAGTCGTCAAAATCTGGTTTAAACCATTCGTTATCCAAGTCTCCGTTTTCAGGAACGAGTGCTCTCCCAGGAAATGCCCCACTAAAAATAGGGGTGCCATTTCCTCCTTCCATTACGTTGATTACATCAAGAATTGATTCCAGGCCTTTTTTCTTTTTTCCAGTTTTGCGATCGAAGCTTCCTTCCCAGTCTTTATAAAAGTCAACAACAGTTCCCTCATAAAGGGTTCCTTTTGAGCTTCCAAACTCTCGTTTAAGGAGGTGTTTGCGGACTGACTCAACGTGCGAATAAATGCCAAGGTTCTTACCGTTTACTATGATATTAGCAAAGCCACAGCGTGAGCCAGGAGATCCAGCCTGATCAAATAGATCATAACACATAAACTGATTCATCAGAGTGGTATCCTGTTTATTATTATTAAAAGTCAGATTATTTAATCCGTCTATTTCTTGATCTTCGTCAAAATAGTCTAGTTTGATTTTGAGGGATGGTCGGTTTGTATCCTGAGAGCCAATGAATCCTTTCTTTCGGATGCCCACTTTCGGATAAGTTACCCCATCAATTGTAACAGTCGCTTCCACGTACTCGTAAGGAGTAGCAGGAGGCTCAAACTGACGGCTGGATTGAAGGGCTTCGAAAAAATTACGGGATCTTAATCGTAGCTTGTCCCAGTTTGCTGGAGATACCCTTATATCAACCTTTATAACTCGATCTTTTTGAAACAGATCATCGAGTTTAAGGGTCTTGGCTTGAG
>CEVX01070028.1_pt1 | contig 22368 bp, 17 predicted proteins | sample 356561 | NCBI WGS metagenome assembly CEVX01 (sample SAMEA2623886, study PRJEB7988) | marine metagenome | biome: marine biome (ENVO:00000447); feature: surface water layer (ENVO:00002042); material: "saline water (ENVO:00002010), including plankton (ENVO:xxxxxxxx)" | depth 5 m | reverse complement strand
GAGTTAGAAAACAGCAATAAAAAAATGCCGAGTGAAGCATCAGGAGGAATGCAAAAAAGGGTTGCAATAGCAAGAGCTATTGTTAACAACCCTAGCTATTTATTCTGTGATGAGCCAAATTCTGGATTAGATCCAAAAACGGCGATTGTAATAGATAACTTGATTAAGGAAATCACAGAAGAATTAAATATTACCACAATAATAAATTCCCATGATATGAATTCTGTTATGGAGATTGGAGAAAAAATTATTTTTCTAAAAAATGGAGTGCTAGAATGGAATGGAACTAAAAGTAATATTTTTAAAACTGATAATCAGGCGGTTACTGATTTTGTTTATTCGTCTAATTTATACAAGAAAGTTAGGAAAATGTACCTAAATAATAGCTAGTTTAATTTGTTTAAACCTGTAAGTGATGATGAGCTTCTAATCTTATCTCCAAGTCCATCAACCATTTTAATATTGAATTTTTTACAAACTGGAGTTTCTGGCACTTCACTTGTTGCCCTATCACCTCCGTTAGCAAAAATATCAGGCTTTATTTCTTCAAGAGATTTACAAACAGTTTTATCTTTATCAACTGAAAGAAAAACTTCATCAACAAATCTCAATGCTTTAACTATCTCAACTCTGTCATTTTCATCCATAAAATGCTTTCCCTTTTTTAGCTTACACTGGTAATTATTATTGACGATTACAACTAAAGAATCACCTAACTCTTTTGCCATTCTTAGATACTCTAAATGTCCTACATGAATTGGGTCAAAATAACCACTAACTGCGACTCTAATTTTATTTTTATCAATCATTAATTATCTCCTTTATACTTGCATTTGGACTAAACAAATATAATTTTTTTGTTAATATATCCATACACTCATATCTTTTTCTCAATTTTTTAGTCATTACATAAACCCTATCATTTGAGGCTTTAAAAACAGAGCCGTTTGAAAGGCTAAATACATAGTCACACCTATTTATATTGTATCTATTCAAAGCCAAACTTAAATTTAAGTCTATATCTGATGAAGCTTTTGGGTTTTTAGCATATATAGCTAAAGGTCTTAATAAATCATTTGGGATAATTTCAGGATTAATTATTGGAAGCAACAAATTCTTGAATATATTTTTCCACTCAGCTCCATGAGGTTTAATGTATGGTCCATAGTTCTTATATGCTATGTAGTGAGATATTTCATGAATAAGGGTAATTAAAAACCTATACTGATTTAGATCATCATTTATAGTAATCATACATAATCCATTTCTCTTTACAGAAAAATCACCTTGCTTGGTTTTCCTAGATTTCTTCAATTTTATCGAAATGTTTTCAGAAAAAATAAGACTTTTTATATATTCTGAGGAAGCTTCTGGAATCTTTTCAAAGATTTTATACATCTATGGTGTTTTTGAAGAAATAGAAACCACTTTACCATTCATTAATTTATAACCCTCAGTTGCAAAATTGTAAATATATTTTGCCATGTTTTCAGATGATGTGGAAGCCTTAAATCCTGGAAATGCTTTTTCTAACATTTTGGTTTGAACAGATCCTAAGGCTAAGGAATTAAAATGCACCTTTTTATCTTTGTATTCCTCTGCCAACATTTCAGTTAGAATATTAAGTGCTCCTTTACTGGAGCTGTATGCTGATAAACCTGGAAACTTTACACTTCCTTGTACGCCACCAATTGAACTTATATTTATAACATTTGAACCCTCGTGCATATATTTAATTGTTCTTTTAATTAACATTGCAACAGAAAAAACATTTGTTGAATAAATATTTTGAAAATCATCTAGTGTAGTATCTTCAAAAGATTTATTTACAAGATAGCCTGCATTGTTTATTAAAATATCAATTCTTTCAACAGAATCTAAAAACGCATTTAACCTGAATTCATCAGGATTATTTATGTCAAAATCTATTGCTTCAACTCCATTTAATTGCAAATCTCTTAGTTTAGAGTTATCTCTTGACAAAGCTAGTACCCTGTCATTTTCTTTTGAAAATATCTTAACCAGCTGAAAGCCAATTCCAGAACTTGTACCAGTAATTATAATATTCTTAGACATTCTGATATTGCTAAATTAGCATTGATAGTGGGTTCTCAATAAGTGGCTTTAAAGCTTGTAAAAACTTAGACCCGGTTAGACCATCTACAACTCTATGGTCACATGCTAAAGTTAATTTCATCGTATTACCGACCACAATTTCACCATCTTTAACAACGGGCTTTTGAATTATTGCGCCTACAGAAAGAATAACAGAGTTTGGAGGATTAATAATTGATGTAAAACTTTCAATTCCAAACATTCCTAAGTTTGAAATAGTAAATGTACTACCCTGCATCATTTCCGGAGTAAGCTTCTTATCTCTGGCTAATCCAGCCATCTCTTTTACAGTTGCATTAATCTCTGCAATACTCATTTTATCAGCATTTTTTAATACCGGAACAATTAAACCATCATCAACTCCAACAGCCACTCCAATATTAACAAAATTGTTGTATCTGATTCGGTCATCAAACCATTGAGAATTAACACTTGGATTATTTCTAAGTGCTACAGCACATGCTTTGATAATAATATCGTTAAAAGAAATTTTTGTATCAGGAATTGTATTACATTGCTTTCTAAATGCAATCGTTTCCGACATATCAAGCTCAAGATTTAAGTAATAATGTGGTGCTGAAAATTTAGACTCTGACAATCTTTTAGCAATCACCTTCCTCATCTGAGAATGATTAACTTCTGAAAAAACTTGTTTATCAGATGAGGAAATTATAGACTTAGCCATCGTTTCTACTGCAGGTTCTTTATAGTTTTCAATATCATATTTTATGATTCTTCCGTTTTCACCAGAGCCTTTAATAGTTGAGATATCAATATTTTTATCATTTGCTAATTTTTTAGCAAGGGGTGAAATAAAAATTCTTCCGGATTTGACAGTCTCATGGATTTTCACAGACGTATGTTTCTCTTCAATAATTTTGCTTTCGGTCTTTTGTTCTATTTTTAATTCTTCTTTTTGACTATACTCGGACTTCATTTTTACAGAATCATTTAAATACTGAGATATGTCAGTTCCACTAGGGCCTATAATGGCTAACAAAGAATCTACTTTTGCCGAATCACCTTCATTCAAACCTATGTACAAAAGAGTGCCTGAATAAAAAGATTCAAATTCCATGGTAGCCTTATCGGTTTCAATTTCCGCTAAAATTTCACCTTCGTCTACTTCTTCTCCAACTTTCTTAAACCACGAAGCAACAGTTCCCTCCTCCATTGTATCACTTAACCTGGGCATTGTAATCACATGAACATCATCATTCATTGGTTTTTCAACTGTTTTTTCAGAATCATTTGAAGACTTTTTAGGAGGTTCAGAATCTTTAATCTTGTTTGGTTTTTCTAATTTATTTGTATGATTTCCTAAAATAGAATTAATGTCTTCACCTGGGTCACCAATGATGGCAAGTGGAGCGTCAACTTTTGCAGTTTCATTTTCTTTTATTCCAATATATAAAAGAGTCCCCTCATAGAATGACTCAAATTCCATCGTTGCTTTGTCGGTTTCGATTTCAGCTAAAATTTCCCCTTCTTGCACTTTATCCCCAACCTTTTTAAACCAGGCTGCGACAGTACCCTCCTCCATGGTATCGCTCAAACGAGGCATTTTAATCAACTCAGCCATAATTAAATTTTATGTTTTAAAAATGGATAATCGTTTTGTTCATAAACTGAATCATACATGATATTTTTTTCGGGGTAAGAGGATTCTTCAGCAAATTTTTCGCATTCCTTAACCAAGTCTTTTACACTTAGATCAATTTCATCTAATTGTTTTTGAGATGCATATTTCTTTTTTAAAATAATCTCCTTAACCTTTGTAATCGGATCAATCTTTTTGTAGTCAGCGACTTCATCCTTTGTTCTGTAGTGTTGGGCATCACTCATTGAGTGGCCTCTGTATCTGTAGGTCTTCATTTCTAAAAATGTAGGGCCATCTCCGTTTCTTGCTCTTATTATAGCTTCATCTACAGCTTTAGCAACCTTTACTGGATCCATGCCATCAACAGGTCCACAAGGCATTTCATATCCTAATCCTAATTTCCAAATGTCAGTTGTATTTGATGTTCTTTCAACAGATGTACCCATGGCATAACCATTATTTTCGCATATAAATATCACTGGTAATTTCCATAACATCGCTAAATTGAATGTCTCATGTAATGACCCCTGTCTAGCAGCTCCATCACCAAAATAACATAGAGTGGCAGCATCACTTCCGTGGTATTTATCGCCAAATGCTATACCAGCACCAAGAGGAATTTGTCCACCTACAATACCATGACCTCCATAAAATCGATGTTCTTTGGAGAATATGTGCATTGAACCACCTAAACCTTGAGAAGTACCGGTTGATTTACCATATAATTCAGCCATGACTCTTTTTGGATCAACACCCATCCCGATTGGTTGAACATGATTTCTGTAAGCTGTAATCATCTTATCCTTGGATAAGTCCATTGCGTGAAGAGAACCTGCAAGAACAGCCTCTTGGCCGTTGTAAAGATGTAAAAACCCTCTAACTTTCTGCTGTATGTAAACCGCAGCTAGCTTATCCTCAAACTTTCTCCAAAATAACATACCCTCGTACCAAGATAAATATGTGTCCTTAGTGATTTTTTTCATAGGTTAGTCTTGAATACACAAAAATAAGACATAGATTGTCCAATGCAAAAGACAAAATAAAATATTTTAGCAAGAAAAACTAGTATTCTAGATATGAGTTGGAGCCAAAGTCAAAGGTAAGAGAAAATCTTAGTGTATTTTCAAGAGGACTTGGAACCTTAGAAGCAGAAAAAAGATATGATAAATCAACTCTGGTTCCAGAAAACTTAAAACCAGCACCAAGTGCTAAAAATTTTCTTGCACCTTTTTCTTCACTTTCGTTAAAATATCCAGCTCTTAAGGCAAAAGAATCATCATAAACATACTCAGCACCAAGAGCCCATGTAAATTCTTTTAATTCTTCACTGAATCCGCCTGGAGCATCGGAAAAAGATTGAAAAACTCCAGATAAAAAATCAACATCAGTAGATTGACCATTAACAATTCCGGTATACGAGCTACCTAACTGCTCATCACCTTCATCAAAAACTCCATTTTGATTATTATCATTATAATCAGTAAATGTTCCGTATAGTGGCGGAGTAGGAACCAATAATTTTGTTACCTCAGCAGTTACAGCAACTTTATTATATTGATCTAATAGGAAATCAAACCCAGCGCCGACTCTAATATTGGTGGGTAAAAAAGTTTCAGAACCAGATTCATCATATTTTATTTTTGGACCTAGATTTTGAATAATCATACCAGCTCTCCATCTACCATCGATATCTCCGTATGTTTGTTCTTCACCTTGATAATACGCAGAAATATCAACTGCATATGAACTGGCAGCTTTTGCAGTTTCATCAACTGCTTGTATTCTTAAATCAGATCTTAAATATCGAAGAGCAACACCCATCGAAAATTGATCTGCCAATCTAAGTGAATATGAAATATCGAATGTCATTTCATTTGGTTTTTCTATTAAGGCTTGTGAAAATTCATCTTGAATGATTTCAATCTCCCCCAAAGAAAAATATCTTAAACTGACTGCAAATGCACTTCTTTCATTAATTCTGTTAAAATAAGTCAAATTTCCAAGAGAAATGTCATTTACCAATTTACTTAGATATGGAGTGTAGCTAAGTCCAAATCCAGATTTAGTCTCGGAAAAAACATATTTCGAAGGGTTCCAAAATTGTGAATATATATCAACCGAAGTTGCAACACCCATATCTCCCATACTTGCTGCCCTAGCGTCAGACGCAATTAGAAGAAATGGAACACCAGTGGTGATAACCCTACTATCATTTGGATTAGGAATAGTTTCTGTTGATGTCTGAGAGTTAATTTTTAGTGCAATAAAAGCTGTTAAAAAGAATAATATATATTTTTTCATTTTCATATAGTTAGTAAATATACTGTTTTAAAGTATTACAAGTTTTTCGATTTTTGATACACTTTTATTTAGCACTTCGGATCCTACACTTAACCTATATATATAAACTCCTTTAGCAACCTTATCTCCAAAATCATCCCTACCATCCCAGTAAAAATCTCTCGAAAAACTATTGTTTCCAGACGAATCGGTTGTTCCAAACATCGTCTTTACCAATCTTCCAGAAACAGTGAATACCTGTATTGTAACGTTCAAAGGTGTAGAACTATTGTGATTAAACCAAAATTCTGTGTAATCAATAAAAGGATTTGGGTAATTCAAAACGTTATCAATAACCAAATCTTCATCTTCGTCAAACACTGTAAATTCGATTTCAGATTCTGAAGAGTTATTAAAAACATCCCAGGCTTTTAATTTAAGTATATGAACTCCAGCACTAATATTACTAAGAGGGAAATTTATAGTTCCATTCTGGAAATCATCAATATTTGCTTGATAATAATCATTTAAAATGTAAGAATTAGCCTGATCTGAATCGATGGTTGCTACAATGTCATGACCAACTCCGCTCGAAGTATTAATACCATTCTCATCAAAAAGTTTCACAATTAAATTTGGGTTTTCGTTTGTTAGTCCACCGTTTACAAATGTTTCGTCATTCATAAATAACTCGATTTCTGGCCCCAGATTATCTTCCTCAGCATTTTCATTGATACCCCCAACTTGAACAGAAAGATCGTACCCATTATTATCCATTAAGCTATTGTATTCTTTTGAATAAAAGCTGAATTTTCCAAAATCCACTTCCATTCCAACATCTTTAGGAACAACAAAATCAAAATCAAATTCTCCATCAACAACACTTGACTTACCTTTAAAAAGAGTTTCTCCTAGGGTTTTAAAATTTAATAAAATTTGATTTCCAAGATTATCAGTCGTACCATCATTTCCTAATGTTGTTCTGTCGATTTCTTTATCAAAAAAGGTAACGGTTAATTCACCTTGGTAATCATTATCTATCTGGCCCTGGGCATCAAGAATATTTCCCTTAATATTCACCAAATCAAGACCACGAATATTAGAATCAAATTCGTTAATTGGAATATCATTAATTCTTGTAATAATTATTTGAGGTTTAGGAATCGATAATTTCATTGCAGGATCACCAATGAAAAAAACTAATCTTCTTTGATCAGATACAGAGATTGAAGGGTCTATTTTTGTTAATCTCAAGGCTTCAGCCATTGTAACATAAGAATCTGAATTAAGTGAGAATAAATAATCCTCGAGAGTTAAGTTAAAATTTACTCCAACTGAAACGAAAATTTGTCTTGTTGTAGTTATCAATGCGATTGAACCTCCGTTTTTATTCCAATACAAATATTCCCCAGCTGTTTCCCTATTAGGATTGTCAAACTTTGTAAACTCACAGGTAACTGAAACAAAACAATTAAATTTATCATTTGTAATTTCTTCGGCATCAATTTTATCAAATATTCTTTCTCTTGCTAAGCCATCTTCTCCCCCATGTCCAAAATAATTTACAACTAATGCACCTTGCTTCATCCCATTAATGATTTGATTTTTAACATCGGGATATCTTTCGCCACCAGAAGATGTTTCTTGATTGAATGCATCAGCTAATATTTTTTTTGCATTAAAAAACGGTTTATTTTCAGAAATTAAGTCTGCTATATCATTTGATGTAGATTGAATAATATTTTCCCAAGGCTCGTCAACATCATCTGAAATAACTATAATTTTATTTCTCCAATCGTTAAAAGAATTTTGACTGTAGTAAGTTTCAACTTTGTCTACCAAATCTCTTGCTCTAATATTAGAATCAGCTAAAATTCTACCAATAGCAATATCTAGTTTATTTGAATTTGTCATCAATCCTTCTCCAATATCCATCATTCCATAAAAATCATCGGAGACATATGAGCTTGAGAGGCTAAAACTATTAAGGGAATTCCATGAAGGGATTATATTTGTATTATTAGGTATCCTGTCCTTGTAATCATATGATGCATCACCAAACAAACAAAGATATTTTAATGCATTATTATTAGCTGAATTGTTGTATACATATCTAACAAAATTTCTAATAGCTGAGATATCTTGATTTCCAGAACTAAACTCATTATAAATCTTATTTAGTTCAACAACTTTGACATTTATTCCGTTAACTTCCCTATTAATATTAGCCAATCTTTCTGCTTGTAAAATCATATCTGATCTGGCTATAATTATATAATCAACAGGTTCAATTTCATTTTGAGGATTAATAAATATATTTTCTTTAATGTTTTGATTTGGTATTTGAGAATTTCCTTCAATTGTTGGTACAAGAAAATTAGAATCATCAAACGCAATAAATTTATTTGAACCAGAAAAGATTGATTTGAAGGAAAAATCTGAAGCTTGATTTGGAGTGATTTCTGAAATATTTGAAATATTTGAAATATTCCAAATACTAGAAATATTACTTGCATTTGATATTTCATAATTTACAATCTCCGAATTCAGATCCAGGTCATTGTTATAAAACGTTAATTGTCCATCGGTAAAATTTAAACCTGAACTGGCTTCAATTGAAATATAATCTAGATATGCTGATGATGCTGGGTTTCCGTTGTTGTTGTATGTCAATATCAAGTTTGCAGTAGATGAATTTAAATCTACATTTGATGAATAGTTATCACCTGTTGCTAAAATCGGATCTCCAATTGATCCAAAAATCATAGTAGATAGCTGAGACCCATTTAATTCAACAGACATAGTAGTAACAATTTCTGATGTAGCAGCTGCGCTGATTTTTAGTTTTACAGGTTTTTCAACTAATAAATTATCAAAATCAAAGCTAAAAGATTTAACATTTTCGAAATCAAATTTGTCTCCAAACCATCTTCTTCCGATTTTTGCCAGATTATAGTCATCATTTTCATGAAATTGATAGTTTGTGTAATAATCAATTGAAAAAACCGCTTCTCCATTTGGCTCAATAAAATCGGTCGTTCGAATTCCATTTTCTGATCCAATAGTTAAAAAATAAGAAGTTTTATCTTCGAATAAATTGATATTTGTGTTATTCTCAGAATTATATCCCTTTGTGCCAGTGGCGTAAAAAAGAATGTAATCACTTGAGTCAAAACTGCCATCCTCTTCACCAATAATTTTTATTGCATTTTCAACGGGATCAATCATAAAATCCGTCTCATTTTGCAATTTCAACATTTTACCACCATGACCAAAAATTCTAATAAGTCTAGGATCAATTGATTGAATATCAATACCCATATCTTCTAAAAAACTTCTGTCAATCCTATGAATACCTGATTTGTGCACATAAAACTGATACCAATCTCCATTTCGCATAACAGACGGTTGAACCAAGTTTTTTCTGTTTTTAAGATTATTTAAAAATCTATAACTAATTTCAAAGCTTTTAACTTTTTTATAAACCCCATTTTCAAGAATTATTGGATCAAGTTCTAGAAAAGAATATATTTTACTATTAGAAATTGATGAATTAAAGTTGATATTGATATTGTTGTTAAAGTTGACATTATGCAGTCCTGAGTAGAGATTTAAATCAATATCTTCATATAAAATATTTGAAATTATAACAGATGAATCATCTATAATTTTATCACTATCCCATTGCATGGTTATTCTATAATAATCTCCGTAGCTAAAGTTATTCTTAAAGTTTTTGGCTTTAGGGACTACAAATACATTACCGGCTAAGGCATAAGACTTTTCTCCGTCCCATCCTACATCAATTTTAATTGATTGAGCAAAGAAATTTACAGAAATTAAAATGAAACTTAGTAATGTGAAAATTCTCATAAAATGCAAAACGATATAATGTCTTAAATATTATCCGAATAATACAAATAGCAAAAATAACATAATATAATGATTACTTATCCGTTAATTTAATGAAATCAATATGATCAAATATATTGTGAAATGAGTATTAATTATTATATTTGGTAACTCTATTTCAAGTAACATTATCAACTATGAAAGGAATATTAAAATCTAGAATTGCCATATTGTGCAGTATTTTTATTATTTTTTTATTTGAAAGTTGTAACAAATCTCAATACTCAAGTAATAGAAATATATCCTCAGCTACTGGTTGGGCAATAAACTCTAAAAATGGTGGTTTTCAATACAACACAAACTTTAAAGGTCAAGAATCACCACCTAACATGGTTTTGGTTGAGGGAGGCACCTACACTAAAGGTAGAGTTCAGGACGATCCAATGAGAGATTGGAATAATTCTCCAAACCAACAACATGTGCAATCTTTTTACATGGATGTTACTGAAGTTACTAACATAATGTATCTTGAATACTTAGATTGGCTAAAAAGAAATTTTCCAACAGAAAACCCAAAATATAGGGATATATATAAAAATGCTCTTCCAGATACACTTGTCTGGAGAAATAAGTTGGGATATTCAGAGGATATGGTTAACAACTATTTAAGACATCCTGCATATGGGGATTACCCAGTTGTAGGTGTAAGTTGGGTTCAGGCATACGAATATACTGAATGGAGGTCTGATAGATACCAAGAATTAATATTAGAAAGAGAAGGGTTTTTAGTTAGAGGAGCTAAGCTTGATAGTGTAAATAGCAATAGTACATTTAATATTGATACTTATGTTATAAATCCTAATGAATCATATGGTGGAAATTCAGAGATTTTGAGAGGTAATAGAAGTAAGACTCCTGACTCTTTGTCGCCTAGTTCTGCAAGCAGAGAATCTGGTTATATTACCCCCAAATTTAGATTACCAACTGAGTCAGAATGGGAATATGCTGCCCTTGGATTGGGAGAGGTGAGAGATTTTAACTTATTACAAGGAAGGAAAAAATATCCATGGCAAGGACAATACACTAGAACTGGTAAAAGGAAAATGCTTGGCGATCAATTAGCAAACTTCAAGGTTAGTGACGGAGATTATGGCGGTATAACAGGATGGTCTGATGATGGAGCCGATATAACAAACAAGGTTGCTTCATATGAAGCTAATCCCTTTGGGCTTTATGATATGGCCGGAAATGTTGCAGAATGGGTAGCAGATGTCTACAGGCCTATTGTTGACGATGAATTTAATGACTTTAATTATTACAGAGGAAATGATTATAAAAAATTTGTAATTGATGAAGATGGTAAAGCAAAAGTAGCTACGGAAGTAAAATATAAAACACTCTCTAATGGTAAAAAAGTTGCAGTAGTGCTTCCAGGAGAACTTGAAAAAACTGATTTAGATGATTCTGATGTAAGATACAGAACCCAATTTGATAAAAGCTATAATCTTAATTTTAGAGATGGGGACTTTACATCGTCAAGGAATTATGCTGATGAAAGAAGATATAGTAGAGCTGATGATGAAGATGGTGATACAAGAATAATGTACAAATCACCTAGCTTTGATGACGCAAATCCAGATAATGATAAATTTGATTATGATCCAGACATTTCAAAAACAACACTAATCAATGATCAAACCAGGGTCTATAAAGGCGGTTCCTGGAAGGATAGAGCTTACTGGTTAGACCCTGCCCAAAGAAGGTTTTACCCAGAAGATCAAGCTACCGATTTCATAGGATTTAGATGTGCTATGTCAAAAGTTGGACAAAGTAGGGATTTGAGTAAAAAATCTAGAAACAATTAAAAAATTCAAAAATGTATATACAAGACCCTAAAATATTTTAGGGTCTTTTTTTTACCTTTATCTTATGTTGCTTTATGAAAAATTTTTGAATTCTACTGGAATTTGTACAGATTCACGAAAAATCAATAAAAATTCTATTTTTTTTGCTTTAAAGGGAGACAAATTTAACGGAAATAAATTTGCAAAATCAGCAATTGAAAAAGGAGCTAGTTACGCAGTAATTGACGAAAAAAAATATTTATATAATAAAGAAAATTATATTTTAGTTGAAGACACTTTAACTACACTTCAAAACCTTGCAAACTTCCACAGAAAGAAAATAAAAACTAAAATAATTGGAATCACTGGAAGCAATGGTAAAACTACCAGTAAGGAACTAATTAACTCAGTGTTAAATACGCATTTTAAAACTTACTGTACAAAGGGAAATCTTAATAATCATATTGGTGTTCCATTGTCTTTATTGGAAATTTCAAAAAAAACAGAATTTGCAATTATTGAAATGGGGGCAAATCATATTGGTGAGATTGAATTGCTATCAAAAATAGCCGAACCTAATTATGGTTATATAACCAACTTTGGTAAAGCTCATTTAGAGGGTTTTGGAAGCGAAGAAGGAGTAATAAAAGGAAAGACTGAATTATATGAATTTCTAATCAAAATCTCTGGATTTATTTTTTATAACTCAGATGATGAAAAACAAAAAAATATTTTGTCCAATTACAAGAATAAATTTGGTTTTGGAAAAGAGTTAAGCGATCTGAATTATTTAGTGAAAACGGAAAGTCCAAATATAATTGTTGAGATTAATAATAATATTTTCAAAAGCACACTTTTTGGAAACTATAATATCCCTAATATTATTTCAGCAATTTCCATTGGCATATTTTTCGGAGTACCTCTTGAAAAAGTTAAAATTGGGATTTTGGATTATGTATCTTCTAATAACAGATCTCAGGTTCTAAAAATTAACTCGAATAATATAATTCTAGATGCGTATAATGCTAATCCTTCAAGCATGACTTTAGCTATTCAATCTTTTAATAAATCAGATTTGAAAAATAAGATTCTAATTTTGGGGGATATGTATGAACTTGGTAAAGAAGAAGATAAATTTCATCAAGAAATTGTAGACTATTGTAATAATCTTGACATAGAAAGGGTGTTTCTTGTTGGTGAAATTTTTTCTAAAACAAATTATTCAAATAAGTTTATCAGTTCTTCTAATTACATTGAGCTGTCAAACAGTAAAGAGTTCAAAGCAATTAAGGACTCCAGTTTACTTATCAAAGGATCTCGTGGAGTAAAACTCGAAAAAATACTTGACTATATTTCTTAACTAATTTCCAATTAAAGTTATAATAATTCTTCTCTTTGATGCATAATTCCTATGCTCACAAAGATAGATTCCTTGCCATGTACCTAGCTGTGGAATACCATTTTTAACAGGAAAAGAAACAGATGAGCCAAGCAAACTACTTTTTATATGTGATGTCATATCATCGGGCCCCTCTAGAGTATGTTTAAAATAACCTCCATCCTCTGGAACCATTATGTTAAAATGGGTTTCAAAATCATCTCTGACAGATGGATCAGCGTTTTCATTTATTGTTAGGCTTGCAGAGGTATGTTTAATAAATACATTTACAATTCCTGACATTACAGGTAATTCGTTGACAATTGTATTAGTTATAATATGAAAACCTCTTTTGTAAGGACCAATAATAATTTCTTTTTGGAAAGTCATATTGCTAAGTAAACTAAAAATTAAGTAATAATTAACAATAAGAATGAGAAAATACAAATCATTTGGTATTAAATTTGCACATCCTTATTTATGAGAAAATCATTGGTTTCAATAGGGTTTGGTTTGTTATTATTAATTGTAGGAATTTTTGTTTCTAATTTAATAACCGATTTAAATAAATCTGAGCCCACCTACAATAATAATTCACTTACATCCGTATATGTTGAAGTGGTTAAAAATGGTTCAAATAAAATAGAAATAGAAAGAAACGGTAAATTAAAATCTTCAAATAGAATAAGCATAATAAGTGAAGTACAAGGAACAAAGAAAAAAAACAGAATCAAAAGCTTTAAGGAAGGAGTAAGCTTTAAAAAAGATGAAACTTTAATTGAAATTAATTCTGATGAATTTAATTCGACAGTAAAACAATCAAGAAGCGAATTAAAAAACTTGATCGCATCCGTATTACCAGATATCAAAATCGATTATGCTGAAAATTTCAATGAATGGAAAAGCTATTTAGATAATTTGTCAGTTGAAAATCCAATTTCAAAAATACCTAATTCTTTCAGTGAAAAGGAAAATTTATTTTTGGTCGGTAGAGGGATAGAATCTGCATACTACAAAGTAAAGAATTTAGAAGAAAGGTTGTCAAAATACAAGATAAAAGCTCCTTTTAATGGAGTTCTAATTAAAGGTAATATTTCTGAGGGAGCATACATTGTTCCAAATCAGATGCTAGGTGAGTTTATTGACCCAAACAATTTTGAAGTTGGTGTTAATATTCCTGTCAATCTCATAGAAAAAATTAAATTAAATCAAAGTGTTTCAATTATTTCTAATGACTACAAAAATACCATAACGGGTAAAATCAAAAGAATCAACCGAAAAGTTGATGAAATGACTCAAACAATTAAAATATTTATAGAGTTTAATAATCAGAACTTGTTTGAGGGTAAATTCATTGAGGTTAAGATTCCGATGGGAATAATTCCTAATAGTCAAATTATTTCTAGATCATTACTTATAAATGACAACTATGTTTTTACTGCAAATGAAGATGACAAAATATCAAAAATTAATGTTAAACCATTGTTCTACAATAAAGAAAATGTTATAGTTACAGGTCTTGATGATGGTGTTAGATTGATTACATCCAATGTTAATGATATCTATGAAGGAATGAAAATTAAAGTTGTTCAAAGGTGAAAGGAATTATCAAATATTTTGTAAATCACAAAATTCCCGTTAATATTTTAATCATTTTTTTTATAGTCTTTGGTATTGCTGGTACTCTAGCATTAAAATCATCTTTTTTTCCACTAATAAAACCAAAATATATTTCGATAAATTTTGCGCTTCCTGGTGGTTCTCCAAGTGAGATTGAAGAAGGAGTAGTTTTAAAAATTGAAGATAACCTTGAGGGTATTGCTGGTATTGAACGTGTTACATCTACATCTAGAGAAAATTCAGGAAGCATATTAATCGAAACCAATACCGATTATGAAATTGACGCAATAATATTAGAAGTAAAAAACGCAGTTGACAAAGTTTCTTCTTTTCCAATTGACCTTGAACCGGTTATAGTCTCAAAAATTGAAGAGCAGGAAGCAACAGTTATATTTTCGCTGACAGGTTATAATATTGACTTATTATCCTTAAAAAATATTTCAAAAAAAATAGAAAATGATTTAAGGGATATTGATGGAATATCACAAATAAAAGTGTCTGGATTTCCTGACGAAGAAATTGAAATTGCTATAAACGACAGAAAACTGATTGAATATGAATTAACATTTGCTGACATCTCAAAAGCTGTAAAAAGCTCTAATATATTAATTAGTGGTGGTAACATTAAAACAAATGATGAGGAATATTTAATCAGATCTAATAATAAAAATTACTATGCAAATGAACTAAATGATATAGTTATTAATAATGATAATGAGGGAGGGATTATTAGGCTTGGTGATGTTGCAGTAATTAGAGATCAATTTTCTGAAACATCAAATTCTAGTTTTGTAGATCTACAATCTGCTGTTATTATATCCGTATCAAGTACTAGCAGTGAAGACTTATTAGATTCTGCAAAAAAAATAAATCTCTACATAGATGATTTTAATTTTAAAAATAATGAACTAAAACTTACTCTTCTAAGAGATTATTCAATTGTTTTAAAGCAACGAACTAATTTACTGCTGGAGAATGGAGGTATAGGGATTTTACTAGTATTAATATTACTATCAATTTTTTTAAATATTAGACTTGCATTTTGGGTAGCATTCAGTATACCAATTTCATTTTTAGGAATGTTAATATTTGCAGAACAGTTTGACATCACAATAAATTTAATGTCCCTGTTTGGGATGATAGTAGTTATTGGAATTTTAGTTGATGACGGAATTGTAATTGCAGAAAATATATATAGACACTACGAAAAGGGCAAAACACCAAAACAAGCAGCCATAGATGGAACACTAGAAGTATTGCCCGCAATTGTTTCTGCAATTGTAACAACAATCATTGCATTTTCAACATTACTTCTACTTGATGGTGATGTTGGTAATTATTTTGGTGAAGTTGCAATGATTGTTATATTAACTCTTCTAATTTCATTGATTGAAGCACTTCTGTTGTTACCAGCTCACTTAGCAAATTCAAAAGCTTTGAAAGACAGTAAGAAAAATAAAAATTCTAAAACATTTGATTTCTTTGCATTTATGAGAAATATAAATCAAAGAGGGTATAAAATAATGAATTGGTTAAGGGATTTTATCTATACCCCTTTATTAAAATTCTCTTTAAAGTATAGATTCTTTAGTTTATCAGGGTTTATAGTTGCATTAATGCTTACTATAAGTTCTGTACAGGGTGGAATTATAGGGCTCGATTTTTTTCCAACAATTGCCAGTGATATTGTGACAGTTGACTTAAAAATGCCTTACGGAACAAATGAAAAAAAGACTGACTCAATAATTTCTTATGTTGAAAGCAAAGTAATTGAAGCAGGTAAAGAACTTGAATATATTTATATGAAGGATGACGAAAGAAACCTTATTGAGTACATAAATAAAAATATAGGCTTATCTGCTGACAACATGTCAATGATAGTAGGCTTTGGGGATGTTGGTGGTTCTTCAACCGCATCTCTAGAAATTTATATGTTAGATAGTGAGGAAAGACCGCAATCTCTAAGAGCGTCAATGCTGGCAAAATTAATCAGAGAAAAAACAGGAGAAATTGTTGGTGCTGAAAAGTTCATTGTTAATGATGCTGCTAATTTTGGAGGAAGCCCAGTATCAATATCTATTATGAGCAATAATGTCTCCGAACTTAAAAGCGCAAAAATTGAACTTGTTGAGAGTCTTAAAAGTAATCCAAGCCTAACCGATGTGTCTCATAATGACCCAGAGGGAACCCAGGAAATTAATATTAAACTCAAGGAAGATGCAAATCAAGTTGGTCTAAGCTTAGTTAATGTCATGAGTCAAGTTAGATCTGCTTTTTTCGGAAGTGAGGTTCAGAGACTTCAAAGAGGAGATGACGAGGTAAAGATTTGGATAAGATTTGATAAAATTTCAAGATCATCTATTCAGACACTTGATGACATGAAGATAATTACGCCATCAGGAAATAGAGTTCCACTTAGAGAAATTGCTAGCTATGAAATCAAAAGAGGTGATATTGCAATTAACCATCTTGATGGTAAAAGAGAAATTCAAATTAATGCTAATTTAAGTGATCCAAATATTAGTGCTGCTGACATTGTTTTTGAATTACAAAATAATTTAATACCTGAAATAAAAAACAAATTTTCTTCATTAAATGTTTCCTTTGAGGGTCAATATAGAGAAGCTAATAAAACGATTAAATCAGCATATACAGTATTTCCTTTAGCATTATTTTTAATTTTCACTGTTATTGGCTTCACTTTTAGAACATATAGCCAACCATTTTTACTTTTGATGCTAATTCCATTTAGTTTAACAACAGTTGCATGGGGACATTTATTTCACAATTTTCCAGTTAATGTAATATCTCTATTAGGAATAATAGCCCTTATCGGAATACTTGTTAATGATGGTCTTGTTTTTATATCAAAATTTAACTCAAATTTAAAAGAAGGAATGAGTTTTGACGAATCTCTTTTCATAGCGGGAAGGGAAAGATTTAGAGCAATATTCCTGACATCTGTAACTACCATCGCAGGTCTTGCGCCTATTATTTTAGAAAAAAGTTTTCAGGCTCAATTACTAAAACCAATGGCAATTTCTATTGCATATGGAATTGGCTATGCAACACTTTTAACCCTAATCTTATTACCGATAATGCTTTCAGTTACAAATTCAATTAAGGTTAGTCTACATTGGTTGTATCATGGAGAAAAAATAGCAAAAAGAGAGATTGAAGCCCCAGTAATTGAACAAAATATTGAAGAATGAATTATAAGATTTTAATTTTTGTTACTTCCTTAATATCCATGCAGTTTAATGCCCAGGAGTTATTAAATCTAAAAGAAGCTACTATCATTACACTAGAAAATAATTTAAATATTAAAATTTTTGAAAACTTTGAAAAAATAAGTGATAACAATGCTAGCTTCTTAAACAGTGGGTACCTGCCTCAAATTAATGCTGGAGCTAGCTTAATCAAATCCAATCAAAACGTTGAAATTGAAACTCCATCAGGTCTTGAGGGGTCTCTTGATAATATCGAAAGTGATTCTAATTCTGGCAACGTCTCATTAAATTTCACAATAGTAGATGGTTCGGGAAGGAAATTTAATTACAGAAAATCTAAAGAATTATTTAATAAATCCAAACTGGAGGTTAAGGAGGTTATAGAAAATACCATTTTTCAATTATATACCGTCTACTTTGAAGCGTGTAAATTAATTGAAGAACAAAACATATACAAGGGCAACTTAGAAATATCTAAGACTAGACTTAACAGAAAAAGATTGGAGTTAGAATATGGTCAATCTACAAGTCTTGAAGTTTTAAATGCTGAAGTAGATTTTAAAAACGATAGTATTAATTATTTAAATACAATCAGCCACTTATCGAATGTTAAAAGAGATTTGAACCTGATTATGAATGTTGATTCAGAAAAAATATATGAGCTAATAACAGATTTAGATTTTTTAAATTTTGATGAATTAGATACCGCTTACAAAGGTGCTAAAGAAAATAACACCTTATTAAAAATAGATAATAAAAATATAGCCATTTCCAAAAACGAAATGAGAGCAACAAAGTCAACATATTTACCAACAATTGGTTTAGTTGGATCCTATGGCTGGAATGAGAGTATAAATGACAATCCATATGCTTTTTTCAATAAGAATATTAACGACGGGTTTTCTGGTGGTATTAATTTAACTTGGGATATCTTTAATTCTGGTAGAAAAATAATTGCAAATAAGAATGCAAAAATAAATTATGAGAATTCAAAAATTGAAAAAGAAAGAAGAACAAATTTATTTTATAATGAATTGAATAACTTATATCAAACCCACACAAACAATCTGTATATTTTTGAAGTTCAGGTTAAGAACTTGGAAACCAATAAACTAAACTTTAAAAGAAACCTTGAGCAATACAATTTAGGGCAATTGAGTTCAATACAATTTAGAGATGCACAACTTAAACTTCAAAAAGCCGAATTACAAAAAAATTCATCAAAATATAACACAAAACTCTCAGAGTTAGAGCTAATGAAAATTAGCGGCCAGATTATCACAAAATCCTATAAATAATATCAGCTTTAGTATCCAGAGTATAGTTCTTAAAGCGTTGAATTTAATTAATTTTTGATTTAAATCTTTATTATAATTTACTGTAAGTTTATTATGTATTGGAATAATAGTAAAAAAGGTCAAAAACCATATTAGCATAAGGGTAATTAATAAAACAATCTCAGTGTTGTTATCGCTTATATCAAAAATCACTAACAATAATGAACTAATCAACTCAAGAATCATTACAGGAGCAACAATAAATAGCATTTTGTTAGTATAACTTTTATGAAACTCAGAAAAAGTAATTGATTTTATTAATTTAAAAGAGGGATATGTAACAAAGTGTGTAATCAAAGAAACACCTACCATTATTAAATTAGTAAATAATGAAATATATACCATTATATTCATGAGTTGATTAAAACAAAAAAAGCGCCAAAAGGCGCTTTTTTAAAAATTGTTATTTTGGTTTATTGAAATGAAGACATAAAACCACCGAAATCAAAATAATCCCCTCCGCCGACTATTTTACCATCTTTAAAAGCCATAGGATGATAAGATTTTAACGCAAATTCTTTTCCTGATTCAGTATGAACACCTGTCCAAGTACCGTAGGTTCTTACACTACCATCGTTCATCCCTGTTTCAGGATCAACCCCTGGCAACCAATATTCAGCCTCAAATTTGATGTTGTCAAACATTTCATGATACATTTTCATAGCTTCAATATGTTCTGCCTTTCCGTAATTTTCTGAACCATACATTGGTGGTGCCCAATCTAAGTTTTCATGAAGTAGCTCAGCTTGAGCTTCCCAATCTTCAGTATAATGTAGTTCAATAAATTCAATTGCAGTTGCCTTATTTTTTTCAAAATCGGGGTGCATTGCACTTACTTTTTCATTATCACAAGAATTAAAAATGAAGATCGACACAAATAATAATAAATAATTTTTCATAATGTTTATTCTAATTTTTTTCAATCTACGATATTTTAATAACAAATTTAAATCTAGAATTAATTATTATGATAACAGGTTAAAATATAATATATTGTAGTAAAGTTAATTTATGAGATATATAATACTTTTTTTCGCCCTATTTTTTTGTTTAAGTTGTGAGACAGAATCAGTTGAAAATGATCAAAATGATAACAACGATCAAAATGATAACAACGATCAAAACGACAACAACGATAATTCTGACAATACTGCTGAAGAAGATCAAATAACTATTGAGAATGGTATTCAAGATTTATTAGATTGTATTGCAGCTCTAGAATCAGGGGATTTTTCTGATTTAGTAATTGAAATATATGATAATGTTGACGGAGACAACTCAGATTTTCACGAAATTATGGCTGAAGCAGTTGAAGATATTCCCAATTTCCAACCATTATTAGATTCAGACTATCCAGAGGTACCATTAAATATGTCTAACTATTTCGGGGAGTACACCTACAATTCACAAAACCAATTATGGTCTACTTCAAATTCTAACTCTGAAATCAGAATGTCGTTTCCTATGTTTACATATTCAAATTCTAATGATACATATATTTCATTATCAAACTTCAATGAAGAACTAATGCCTATAGAAGATCCAATTTATATTCCAACATCACTTTCGATGAATATGGTTCATAATAATGAATCTATATTTTCGGTTGATATTGTTAGTGTAGATTATTCAATGTCTGGAGAAATACCAATTCCAAATGATGTTAATTTTAGCATATATATGAATCCTTTTACACATGATTTTTCAATCGATAAATTAAATGATGATGATTTTAAATTCATTTATTCCTTAAGTAATAATTTTGGTTGTGTTACAGAAATTGATGCTAGAGTGAAGTTGCTTTCAACTGATTATGAAAATCTTGAGGATACTGATATTGATTTTATTCAAGTAGAGTTTAAAACAAATGATATTTTATTTGATATTAATGTTGACGCTGAGTATTTATTTGCTCTTGATGACCCAAGTGTAATTCAGATAAATAATTTTATTGACATTGAAGTTTTCAATGGGAACACATTACTGGGTGAAATTCAAATACAAGAGGACTCTAATGAAGATTATTACCTTAATATGGTGTTTATGGATGGTACTTCAATAAATGTTGAAGAATTTTCTGTAATAGGAATTGATGCTGATAATTTTATACAAACTCTAGAAGGAATATTTGCTAGATATACTAACAGATTTGATTAGAAAAAGCTCCATAATATTATTTTTGCTTTTTTTTTCTATTGAGTCAAATGCTCAGGAAAGCAATAATCAAATTGGAATTAATGCTGATGATATACTGCCTGCACTTTTTTCATCTGATGCCAACACATTTAATTTGACATACAGAAGAAAATTAGATAATAAGAAACATATAAGATTAGGATTCAAATATTCATATGAAGAGGAAAACGAATTTACGATTGGTTTAAAGCCTGGGATTGACTTTTTATTTAGTAATTCAGAAAAATGGAATTTTAGCTATGGATTTGATGGTGCATTAATTCATAGTAATTCATTTACATCAGAAAGAAAATACTATGAATTTGCTCTAATTCCCTTTTTAAGAGTTGAATTTTTATTTAGTGAAAACTTCTCGGTATCAACTGAACCTGGAATTTTCGTGAAGTTAACTGATGTAAACGACACTGATAATAGTCCTGTTGACAATAGCTACTCAATCTTTAGCTCTGGACTTTCTGGAATAGGTTACGTGAAATTTAATTTTAATTTTTAATTATTTTAAAGTGGGTCATACTGGACTCGAACTTACCTCTTAAGTAATTGATTATCAATAAATTAAAATTTTAGGGTGTTCCCCATAGGAACACTTTATGTTTCCAGTAGGAACACTTTTTTTGATACAGAAATAATGAAAAATAATGTAGACAGATTCTGACCACATTTATTTATATTTGGACTTGAAAAAAAGTTATATGTCAAATAAAATACCTGTCGTAATTTTAAATGGATTTCTTGGATCTGGAAAGACTACAATGTTTAAAAGTCTTTTATCTCAGTGTATAAATAAAAAAATAGTTGCCTCAGCAATTGTAAATGACATGAGTGAACTTGATGTTGATGGGGAGTTAATTTCTAATATTCTAGAGGAGGATAATTCACAAATATTTAATTCTATTTCTTCATGTGTATTAAGTAG
>CEVX01117648.1_pt1 | contig 22411 bp, 16 predicted proteins | sample 356561 | NCBI WGS metagenome assembly CEVX01 (sample SAMEA2623886, study PRJEB7988) | marine metagenome | biome: marine biome (ENVO:00000447); feature: surface water layer (ENVO:00002042); material: "saline water (ENVO:00002010), including plankton (ENVO:xxxxxxxx)" | depth 5 m | reverse complement strand
CAGTGGGTCAGGAGTTCGAATCTCTTCAGGCGCGCCAATTTTTTATTTATATGTATACAGTTGCCACCTTATATAAGTTTTCAAAAATTTTAGATCCTTTTAAAATTCATAATGATATCCGCGCAAAATTTATACAATTCTCTATACGCGGAACAATTTTAGTTGGGGAAGAGGGCATAAATGGAACTATCTCTTCTGATGAAAAAAATAACATAGACAAAGCAATAGAATTTATTTCAAAATTAGATGGTTTCGACAATTTAGATGTTAAGTATTCGTTTTCTGAGAAAAATCCATTTGTTAGATTAAAAGTTAAATTAAAAAAAGAAATTGTAACAATAGGAGACCCTTTAATTAATCCCTCAAAACTAGTTGGAGATTATGTAAATCCAGCAGATTGGAACGAACTTATAGATAATGAGGATACAATTATCATAGATACAAGAAACAACTACGAGTATTCCATAGGCACCTTTAAAAACTCCTTAAATCCCAAAACTACTAAATTTCGAGAATTTCCAAAATGGGTAAAAAAGCAAAAATTCACAAAAGAAGACAAAAAGAATAAAAATGTAGCAATGTTTTGCACAGGGGGTATTAGATGTGAGAAGGCATCCTCTTTAATGAAAGGTATGGGATTTGAAAATGTATTTCATCTAAAGGGAGGTATTTTAAAATATTTTGAAGATGTCTCTGAAACAGATACAAGGTGGCAGGGTGAATGTTTTGTATTTGATGACAGGGTATCAGTGAAACATGATTTATCAGAGGGATCGTATGATATGTGTCATGGATGCAGAATGCCAATTACAGAAGATGACAAATTATCAAAAAAATATATACAAGGAGTTGCATGTCCAGACTGTTTCGACAAAACTACTGAAGATCAGAAATCTAGATATATGAGCAGACAAAAGCAAGTGGAGCTTGCAAAAAAAAGAAATCAAAAACATATTGGCCCTAAAGAAGAGGCACTTAATTAATTTTATGAAATATCCAATTTTATATTCCTTTGTGAGGTGTCCCTATGCGATGCGGGCAAGAATGGCCTTACAACTAGCAAATATTAAGTGTGAAATTAGAGAAGTAAGACTTAATAATAAACCTGAATATATGTTAGCAGCATCTCCGAAGGGAACTGTTCCTATTTTAATACTTGAGGATAGAGTTATTGATGAAAGCATCGAAATTATTAACTGGGTATTAACACAGGATCACAATCTTTTTTATGATCCTATTAACTCTAAACAAATGAATTTAACAAATGATCTGATTAAATTATTTGATGAAAATTTTAAATTTCACTTAGACAGATATAAATATTCAACTAGGTATGATAATCCAAATGAAGAGCTGCATCGTTCTAAATGTTTAGAAATTCTTATTAGTCTTGAAAATATTATTTCTGACAGCCATTGGATTTTTGGTAAAACGATTAACAAATTAGATATATCTATTTTGCCGTTTATTAGGCAGTTTAGGATTGCTGATTCTGTGTGGTTTGATTCTCTGTTAGAGATTAAAAAAGTTCAAAAGTTATTAAATCAATTTTTAGATTCAGAATTGTTTAAGACAATTATGTATAAATATGATGTATGGGATGATCAAAATGAGCCTGTATATTTTCCAGCAACAATTCTATAAACCAATAAAATCATATGAGAGTGCTATTTTTTCAATAGCAACTTTAAATGCAGCAGTTCTAAAATCAGGTATCTTATCAGTCTCCATAAATTCTTTCTTTACACTCTGGAATCCATCAATCATCATGTCATCTAAACCCGATCTGACAAGATCTATTTCTTCTATTCCTTCAAGAAAGTTAGCTTTATATTTTTTAGGCATCGATTTGCCTGTCATAGCTTCAATGGCTTCTATTAAATTATTAATTTGAATTTGATTACGTCTTTTTTCAAGCCTTCCAAATCTTATATGCCTTATATTCTTTACCCATTCAAAATAACTTACTGCAACACCACCGCCATTAGCAAGAATATCTGGAATAACAAATATTTTCTTTCTATTTAAGATTTGATTACCTTTATAACTAATAGGTCCATTTGCTGCTTCGACGATCAATTTAGCTGATATATCTTCAGCATTCTTTTCAGTAATTACATTTTCTCTTGCAGCTGGAATCAACATATCACATTTTCTCTTTAACAGTAGAGAAGAATCCTTTATAAAAGTGGCCTTTGGATAGTTTTCAAATGATTTGTGTTTTGTAAAATATTTTTTAGCATGGTCAACATTTATACCATCTTCATTAAAAATACCCCCATTAAATTCAGAAATGCCAATTAATTTGACACCATCATCTTCAGTCAAAAATTTAGATAAGTTATAACCAACATTTCCCAAACCTTGCAATATGAACGTTTTAGTAGATAAATCATCATCAAGTTTTACTAATTTAAGAAGATCAGGGTTTCTAAAAAATTCTCTTATAATGTACTGGACTCCTCTTCCAGTGGCCTCCTCTCTTCCCACAAGACCATTTTTGCTTGGAGGTTTACCAGTCACACAAGCAGCTCCATTAATGTCAGCAGGGTGCATTTTTCTATATTCGTCTGCAATCCATGCCATTTCTCTTGATGAAGTGCCAATATCTGGTGCTGGTACATTCATTGATGGGCTTATTAAATCTCTTTTTATTAGTTCTTGTGCAAATCTTCTGGTAATTTTTTCTAGTTCACGTTTTTCCCATTTAGAAGGGTCTATTTTAAGACCACCTTTTGATCCACCATATGGAACATTGATGATAGCGCATTTGTATGACATAAGTGCTGCTAAAGCTTCTACCTCTTCAGCATGGGTATCAATATCAAATCTAATTCCACCTTTAGTGGGCTCCATATGTTCAGAATGAACAGACCGCCATCCTTGAAATGTGAAAATTTTACCCCTGAGCCGAACACCAAAACGTACGGTATATGTTGAATTACATGTAATTATTTTATTTGCCAGGCCATCTGACAATTCAGAATACTTTAGAGCTTTATTAACATACTTAGTGTTATCTGAAAGAAAACCATTCATTATCTGCTTACCCCAGTCAATAATAATATATCAGCAATAAAAAAATAGATAATAATTTTTTTTAAACTATAATAGCTGGTCTTATGGCGGGCGTAGCTCAGTTGGTTAGAGCGCTGGATTGTGGCTCCGGAGGCCGTGGGTTCGAACCCCATCGCTCGCCCCATGTAATAAGGTATAAAAATGAAAGTAACTATTAAAAAATTAAAAGATTTAGAGAGAAAGATAACGATATCAGTCCCAGTAGATGAGTATAAAAATAAATTCAATTCTAAAATTAAAAATATTAAAACCAAGGCTAAAATTGATGGATTTAGAAAGGGTAATGTTCCAGATGATGTTTTAGAACAAAGATATGGGCAAACTATCCATGCCGAAGTTGTTAATGAGTTAATCCAAGAATCATATCCAAAAGCTATTTCTGAAAATAATATTAGACCTGCATCATCACCCCAAGTTTCAATTGATATGGAAGATCCAAAGAAACCTATTACTTATTCTGCAACAATAGAAGTATTTCCTGAGATAAAGCCAAAATTTTCACGATGGACTAATTATGAAGAGTTCAATATAGAAATTGAGAATAATGATATTGATAATGCAATAGCAGATATATTTAAAAGGTATGGTGAGTGGAAGGATGTAGATAGAGAGGCTCAACTTGACGATCAAGTTGTGATTGACTTTTTAGGTACAATTAACGGAGATGAGTTTGAAGGTAATTCAGCTCAAGATTTTAAGCTAATTCTAGGAAGCAAATCTATGATTCCAGGTTTTGAAGATAATATAGTTGGAAAGAAACCTTCAAAATTTAAAATTGATTGTAAATTTCCTGATGATTATTTTAAAAAGGATTTAGCAGGAGTTGATGCCCAATTTGAAATAAATCTCAAAAATGTGCAACAGAATATTGAGGCTAAAGCTGATAAAGATTTGTATGAAAAATTACAAATGGAAGTAAAAAATCAATCAGAATTTACTGAAGAAATAACTAAAAGAATGAAGAACGAAGTTACAGTTCAGGAAAAAGAATTAACTAAAGAATCTATTTATGAAACTTTATTAAAAACTAATTCATTCAAAGCACCAGTTGCTACAGTTAACGAGCAAGCTGATTTAATGAGAAAAGATGCTTTAATGAGAATAGGTCACACGGAAGAAAATGCTGGAGATGATTTATTCCCATTAAATACATTTTTAGAAAAAGCTGAAAAAAGAGTTAGACTTGATTTGCTTTTTGCAGAGCTTATCAAGCATTTTGAAATTACAGTTGGTAAGAAGCAGATAGACGATTTTGTCGAAGAAGAATCAAAAAGATATAAGGATCCTGACCAATATAAAAAATGGATTTCTGGCCAACCTCAGCAATTAGAACAATTTAAAATGGTTGTTTTAGAAGAGCAATTGGTTGAAAAATTAGAAAATGTACTTAAATCTAAGAAGAAAGTGATAAAATTTTCTGAACTTGCAAATAGACAGGTATAAATTATGACAGACATAAATTCAGCCTTAATACCAATGGTAATTGAGCAAACTCCAAGAGGTGAAAGATCTTTTGATATCTATTCAAGACTTTTAAAAGAAAGGGTTATATTTTTATCTGGTCCTATTGATGACTACATATCAAATTTAGTTGTTGCACAATTATTGTTTTTAGAATCTGAAAATCCTGAAAAGGATATATCTATATATATTAACTCACCCGGTGGTAGTATTTCAGCTGGTTTAGCAATTTATGACACAATGCAGTTTATAAAGCCCTCAATTTCTACCTTGTGTATAGGGCAGGCTGCTAGCATGGGAGCCTTGTTGCTTGCTGGAGGGGATAAGAAAAAAAGATTTGCATTACCAAATTCTAGAATTATGATTCATCAACCGCTTGGTGGTTTTCAGGGTCAAGCATCAGATTTTGAGATTCATGCTAAAGAAATTCTGCATATGAAAAAAATTGTTAATGAAATTTTAGCTAAACACACTGGACAAACTATTAAAAAAATAGAAAAGGATACTGATAGAGACAATTTTTTAGATGCTGAATCAGCTATTTCATATGGAATTGTTGACAGCATCCTTCAAGAGAGAGGCTCATAAGTTGGCTCAAGAAACTACATCTGACAAACTAAATTGTTCTTTTTGTGGAAAAGTTCAAGATGAAGTTAAAAAATTAATTGCTGGTCCAAGTGTCTATATTTGCAACGAATGTGTTGATCTATGTAATGAAATAATCGAAGAAGAAATCAAGAATGTTGAAGATACTTCGCTTGAAGATTTATTATCACCACTAGAAATATTTTCCCAGCTTGATGAATATGTAATAGGGCAAGAAAAAGCAAAAAAAGTTCTCTCTGTTGCGGTTTATAATCATTACAAGCGACTAAAACAAACAAAGACAAATGATAGTGTTGAGTTACAAAAAAGTAACGTACTTTTGCTAGGACCCACAGGTAGCGGAAAAACTCTGTTGGCTCAAACTCTTGCCAAAATCTTAAATGTTCCATTTACAATCGCAGATGCTACAACTCTCACGGAGGCAGGATATGTTGGAGAAGATGTTGAAAATATAATTCAAAAACTCCTTCAAAAAGCAGAATATGATCCTGAAAAAGCAGAATTGGGAATAGTTTATATTGATGAAATTGATAAAATTGCAAGAAAGTCTGACAACCCATCAATTACAAGAGATGTTTCTGGAGAAGGTGTTCAGCAAGCTTTGTTAAAGATAATAGAAGGAACAATTGCTTCGATTCCTCCACAAGGTGGAAGAAAACATCCAAATCAAGAATTTGTTCAGATAGATACCTCAAATATTTTATTTATATGTGGTGGTGCTTTCTCTGGTCTTGATAAAGTTATAAATCAAAGAACAAATAAAGTTGGTATTGGTTTTAGTGCTGATATGGATACAAACCCTAATCAAGAAAATACGAATAATATTGATAATCTTGAACCTGAAGATTTAGTTAAGTATGGCCTTATACCAGAATTTGTTGGTCGATTACCAGTTATTTCAAATTTACACGAGCTTGATGAAAATGCTCTAGTAAGAATTTTAAAAGAACCAAAAAATGCTCTTGTTAATCAATATAAACATTTATTTGAGATAGACGATGTTGAGCTTTCATTTAGAGATGAGGCTTTAAAAGAGATCGCAAAGCAAGCTATCAAAAGAAAAACAGGCGCTAGAGGACTTAGATCTATTATGGAAGAAATTCTTATGGAAACAATGTTTGGACTTCCAAATAATGAATTAGAAAAGGTCATCATTGATGAAAAGACTGTTATATCCAAGACCGATCCAATTAAACTGCTAAAAACCAAATCTAAAAAAACATCCTCAGGTAATTGATATTTATTTAACTAACCTTATATTAGTTAAATGAGCGATATTAAATTTGACTTACCATTAATACCCTTAAGAGATGTTGTAGTATTTCCAGGGATAGTAACAACATTATTTGTAGGTCGACCAAAATCAGTAGAGGCATTGAATGTTGCGATGTCTTCTAATAAAAAATTAGTACTTGTCAGCCAAAAAGAGGCATCAAATGAAGACCCAGAGATTAAAGATCTGTATAAATTTGGATCTATAAGCAATTTACTTCAATTAATTAAATTACCTGATGGCACTATGAAAGTATTAGTTGAGGGTGATAAAAGGTGCTCAATTGAAAAAGTTGTTGAGAATGAAGCTTATGCATTGTCGAGAGTTGTTGAAGTAGTTGATACCCCATTAAAAGAAAATGAATCTAAAAACCTTATAAGATTAATTAAAGCAAAATTTGAAGATTATATTAGCGTTACTAAGAGAATACCCCCAGAAATTGTTTCGACTGTTGATTCGCTTGATGATTTATCAAGATTAATAGACACAATTACTGGCCATCTGCCAATTGAGACAAGCAAGAAACAGGAAATATTAGAGACCATAGATTTAAAAAATAGAGCTGAAAAAGTTCTAACCTTTATTGAGTCTCAGCTCGATGTTGTAGATGTCGAAAAAAAAGTTAGAGACAGAGTTAAAAAACAAATGGAAAAATCTCAAAGAGAGTATTATCTAAATGAGCAAATTAAAGCAGCTCAAAAAGAGCTAGGTGATATAGGTGAAGAAGGAGACGAATTAGAGAATTTAGAGAAGAAGATTCATGACGTCGGAATGACGAAAGAAGCTCTTAAGAAAGCTAAAAGCGAGCTAGCTAAATTCAAACATATGGCACCTTCATCTGCAGAGGCTTCTGTTGTTAGAACATATCTAGATTGTCTTGTAGACGTTCCATGGAAAAAGAAATCTAAAATAAAATCAGATATTAAAGCGTCCATGGAAATTTTAGAAGAAGATCACTATGGTTTAGAGGAAGTAAAAGAAAGAATTGTTGAATACTTAGCTGTTCAAAAAAGAGTTAAAACCATGAAAGCTCCTGTTTTATGTCTTGTGGGTCCACCTGGTGTCGGGAAAACATCATTAGGTGAATCGATTGCACGCGCGACGAATAGAAAGTTTGCAAGAATGTCTTTAGGTGGAGTTCGTGACGAGTCCGAGATTAGAGGACATAGGAGAACTTATATAGGGTCAATGCCAGGTAAGATAATTCAAAAACTTTCGAAGGTTGGAGTTAAGAACCCTTTATTTTTACTTGATGAGATTGATAAGATTGGAATGGATCATCGTGGAGATCCTGCCTCAGCATTACTAGAGGTTCTTGATCCAGAACAAAATAATACTTTTAGTGATCACTATCTAGAAGTAGATTATGATTTATCAGAGGTTATGTTCGTTTGTACTGCAAATAGTTTAAATATTCCTACGCCATTATTAGATAGAATGGAAATTATTAGAATCCCAGGATATATAGAGGATGAAAAAATTAATATTGCTGATAAGTATTTATTGCCTAAACAGATGAAACGTAATGGTTTAAAAGAGAAAGAAATTACGTTTAATAAAAATGTTATTCTTTCTTTAATTCGATATTACACAAGAGAAGCTGGCGTAAGAGGGCTTGAAAGACAAATTGCAAAAATATTAAGAAAAGTGGTTAAAGAAAGATTAATCGGCAATGTTTCTCAGTCTAAATCCACTATTATAAATAATAAAAATCTTGAGAATTATTCTGGTGTCAAGAAGTTTAAATACGGTATTGCTGAAAAAGACAATGCTATTGGACAAGTCACTGGACTTGCATGGACTGAGGTTGGCGGAGAGCTTCTAACAATTGAAGCATCTCAAATTAATGGCAAAGGAAGAGTAATAAAAACTGGTTCCTTGGGAGATGTTATGCAGGAATCAATTCAGGCAGCATTTACAGTTGTTAGATCAAGGGCTGAGTCACTAGGTATAAAACCGAATTTTTACGAAAAATATGATGTTCATATTCATGTTCCTGAGGGGGCTACACCAAAAGATGGCCCAAGTGCTGGTGGTGCCATGGCTATATCTCTTATATCAATATTTACAGGTATACCGGTAAGAGCAGACACTGCGATGACTGGAGAAATCACACTTCGAGGCCAAATCCTAAAAATTGGAGGTTTAAAAGAGAAGCTTTTAGCAGCAAAGAGAGGCGGCATTAAAAACGTAATTATTCCAAAAGAGAATGAACCTGATTTAAAAGAAATTTCTAAACAAATCACTAAATCATTAAATATCATTCCTGTTGAATGGATTGATGATGTAATTTCATCTGCTCTAGTTGAAGAGCCGACACCCAACAGTAAAAAAATTAAGCCTCAAAAGGCAAAAAATTCAACAAAATCTGAAAATAAGCAAACTCACTAAAACCCTTTATTTGCTTGACTTTTAGCGATAAAAAGCTTTTCATAGAGGGGTATTTATTAAATAAATTATCACAGAGGAGTATTTAAATATGAATAAATCAGATTTAGTTGATGCGGTTGCAGGAAGTGCTGACATGTCAAAAGCTGAAGCAGGTAGAGCTGTTGAAGCTGTTTTAGATGGAATTTCTAGCGCTTTGGGAAGTGGCGACTCAGTTGGACTAGTAGGATTCGGAACATTTTCAGTTAGACACAGAGCTGCTAGAGATGGTAGAAATCCACAGACTGGAGCACCAATGCATATCCCAGCTACAAAAGTACCAGGTTTTAAAGCCGGTAAAGGCCTTAAAGATATGGTCAAGAACAGTTAATTTTTTATAACTTTTAAAAAGGGTGCTTACGCACCCTTTTTTTTATTCTATAATAACGCCACTATGATGGAATCACTCAGAAATTTTCTTACAGGACCAAGATTAGTTTTTGTAATTTTGGTATGTGCACTACCTTTTGTTTTTTTAGGAACATCTTCTATAGGTTCGGTATTTGGAATGTCTTTCGGAACAATTAATGGTGAAGATGTTTCAGAAATGGATTTACAAATAGCCTCAAATACTGCTGTTCAAAGATTCAAAAGTATTTATGGTGATGAGTTTGATTTTGATATGTTGGATGAAGAATTTAGAAGCGAGTCTATTAAACAAGAACTAATCGTTCAGAAAGTACTTCAATCAAGCGCAAGGTCTATGGGCTTTTTTAATAAAACAACTGTTGATAATGCTAAAAAGGGCATTATTCAGAATCCCCAATTTCAAGTTGATGGAATTTTTAATGAGGATGTCTTTGAAGCTCAAGTAAATTCAAATGGATATACAAAGGAAGTATATATTGATCTTATGACAACTTTTTTAGCTTCTGAGCTCTACAGAAGCTCCCTGAATATGTTTGACTTCGTTACTGACTATGAACTAAGAGAGCTAGCAATATTGCTTGAAAAAAAATCTGATATTAAATTTATTAAAATAAATAAAGAAGGTCTCAAAAGCGAGGTAGTCAATACCTCAGATGAACTCCTTGATTTTTATAAAAATAATGAAATCTTATTTTTCTCTGATGAGGAAAGAAGCTTTAAATATATTGTTTTAGATCAATCGGATTATAAGGATAATGTTGAAATCCCAGAAGACTACATAGAGACCGCATATGATAACTATATTTTAAATTTTGAGAATACTGCTCAAACAAGAATTTCACACATCATGATAGATAAAAACAATTATGAATCTACTGATTTGGCGCTTGCAGCTATACAAGAAGTTGAACTCCTATTGGTAGATGGTAATAATTTTTCTGACGTAGCTAGCGAATTCAGTGAAGACTTTGTTACTAAAGATATTGGTGGAGATCTTGAATATTTTGAAAAAGATATATTCCCAGTCCAATTCGAAGAAGCTATTATTGACCTACAATTAGATGAAATCACAGATATTATTGAATTAGAAGATACTTTTCATATTTTAAAAGTTACTGAAATTAATGCACAAGAACCTTTAGACGAGGAGCAGATTAAATCCGAATTATCGAATGAACTTATTGAAACAGAATCATTGGCATTAATGAATGATGATTTTGATTCATTGCAAGATATGATAGTTAATAATAATTCTATTGAGCAAATATCAGACGATCTCTTAATAGATGTTTCAGTCACTGACACGTATACAAAGTCAAATTATAAATTTTATATAGATAGTCTAGAGATTAAAGATTATATTTTCTCAGCAGATTCTAATATTAATGAACCCTTTGCATTTGAATTAAATGATAAAGTTATAGTTGTTTCAATTAATTCTATTTTAGAGCCACTATTAATGCCTTATGAGCAGGTAGCTGAAAATGTGAGTCTATTGTTGTCTGAATCAAAAGCAGAAGAAAAGATTGTTCTTATGGAAGAAGAGCTGAAATCTATAGAGGTGCCTGAAGATAAAACTGCTTTTGTAGATACATATAATTATGTTACGCAAGATGAATTTATTGATGTAAAACGATATTCTTCACTTTTGCCACAAGAAGTATTAACTGAGTTGTTTAATAGCATGCCTAACTCAACAATCAATGTTGATGCAAAAAATGGTGATAAGTATCTCATTGAAATTATAAAATTCAGCCAACCCTCAGAATTTGAAATCAATGAGGCGCTGGAACAATATGGTTCATTTGGCCAAGAAAGATTCGCATCTAAAATGTCTGAAATTATTAATGAGGATGCATTTCAATCTGCTCGTGTAAATTTAACTAATATTGCATTTTAGGAACATTAATTATGTATAAAAAAATATATTTATTGCCTCTAGCTTTGATTTTATTCTATGGATGTTCAAAGAATGTCTCTCCTGTTGATTCCGCTATTGAGTCTGGAGTATTCCATTTTGGAAATGGTTCAGAGCCTCAGGGCATTGATCCTCATATTGTCACAGGAGTGCCTGAGCATCATATCTTAATATCTGTATGTGAAGGTTTAACAATCGCTAATCCAAATGGCGGAGCTAATCTTCCTGGCGTTGCAGAAGCATGGACAATTAGCGAGGATGGCAAAGAATATATTTTTTACTTAAATAAAAATGCAAAATGGTCAAATGGCGAAGTTATGACAGCTGATGATTTTGTTTGGTCATGGATGAGAATACTTACTGCTAGTTTAGGTTCTCAGTATCCAGATATGCTTTATTACTTAGAAGGAGCAGAAGAATACCATACTTGGCTAAGTGTAGAAGAGATAAATACAATGTTGGCGAAAGAGAAAGATCCTGAAATAACAGCTTCTTTAGAAAATCGCCTCTTGAACCATAAACCGAAACCTTCATTTGATACTGTTGGAGTTAAAGCAATTGATGAACATACTTTAAAAGTTAATCTCAAGAGTCCCACGCCTTTTTTTCTTGGTCTTTTAAGTCATTACAGCACATGGCCTGTTCATAAAGAAACAGTTTTGAAGTTTGGAGATATAGGCAGCAGAAATGGTGAATGGACTAGACCAGGAAATTTTGTTTGTAATGGCCCATTTCAGCTTAAAACATGGGAATTAAATAACAAGATTGTTGTTGAGAAAAATCCTCATTATTGGGATGCTTCAAAAGTTCAGTTGAATGAGATGCATTTTTATCCAGTATCAAATGTTATGACTGAAGATAGAATGTTCAGGGCTGGTCAACTTCATTTAACTTCAACATTACCATCTCAAAAATGCCCAATTTATATTGAAGAAAATAATCCTGATTTAAGAATCGATCCATACATGGGTCAATATTTCTATCGTTTGAATACTAATAATCCAGCTTTAGTGGATGTTAGAGTCCGTAAAGCTTTAGCCTATACAATAAACAGAAAGCTTTTAGTTGAAAAAGTTACAAAATGCGGACAAATACCAGCGTACTCATTTACTCCACCAGGATCAAATGGATACTATCCTGATACAGAAATACCTTTTGACCCTGAGTTAGCAAAACAGTTAATGGCTGAAGCTGGATATTCTGATTCAAATCCTTTCCCAAAACTTGAAATTTTATTTAATACAAACGAGGACCACAGAAAAATTGCTTTAGCAATTCAACAAATGTGGCAACAAAATTTAGGGATTGAAGTAGAGTTAGTTAACCAAGATTGGAAAGTTTACCTTAACAGAGAAATGATCGGAGATTTTCAGGTTTCAAGGGCAGGGTGGATAGGTGATTATGAGGATCCAAATACTTTTCTAGATTTGATGCGTCCAAATAGAGGTAATAATAAGACAGGTTGGGAAGATGCAAATTATGATGCAATTATGCAAAAAGCAAACTCTACAAATGATCAAGAAGAAAGGTATAGGTTGTTAAATGAAGCTGAGAAAATGCTCATTGACAATATGCCAATCATACCTTTATATACGTACGTAAGGGCTTATCAATTATCTTCAGATGTTAAAGGTTATAAGCCTCATATTTTAGACCATCACCATCCAAAATTTATTTACTTAAAAAGAGATTAATTTCGCATGTTAGCGATTTTTATTAAAAGAATATTATTAGCAATACCTGTTCTATTCGCAGTTGCAAGCATTACATTCTTTTTGATTAAATTAGCTCCAGGTGGACCTTTTGATGCTGACAAAGCTGTATCACCTCAAGTTTTAAAGAATTTGAATGAAGCTTATAACCTGGATGCTTCAAATTGGGAACAATATGTAGATTATATGTCTAATCTTGCCCAGGGAGATTTAGGACCTTCTTTTAGATTTCCAGGAAGATCTGTAACGGAAATGATAACAACAGGCCTGCCTGTCACTTTTGAATTAGCATTTTATGCAATATTAATAGCACTTGTCATGGGAGTTTTTTCTGGCGTATTAGCGGCCTTAAAAAGAAATACAGTACTCGATTTTATTCCCATGTCTATCGCTATGATTGGCATATGTGTACCAACATTTTTAATGGGACCCTTGTTAGTATTAATTTTTGGTATTAACTTAGAAATACTTCCTGTCTCAGGTTGGGGTCAGCTTCCTGGCGATAAAATTTTACCTTCTCTTACACTTGGCTTTGCCTACGCAGCCTATATAGCAAGATTGAGTAGAGGCGGCATGCTTGAAGTATTGAACCAAGATTTTATAAGAACCGCTAGAGCTAAGGGCCTTACAGAAAAAATGGTAGTCATAAAACATGCCATGCAAGGTGGTTTGATTCCGGTTGTTTCCTTCTTAGGACCTGCAATTGCAGGTCTTCTTGCAGGATCATTTGTAGTTGAAACAATTTTTCAAATACCTGGCCTAGGAAGGTTTTATGTTGAGGCAGCATTTAATAGAGACTATACGATGATTTTAGGGACAACGATATTCTTTTCAGCAATGATCGTTTTCTTTAACTTGTTATCAGACCTTGCTGCATTATGGTTAAATCCAAGATCTAGGGACGCGTCATGAATAATTCTTTATGGTCAGATGCAATCTATAGACTTACTAGAAACAAAGCCGCCATGCTTGGCGCATGTATTCTTATTTTACTTATCACTTTAGCAGCTCTTGCTCCATGGATTGCGCCATATTCATATTCATATCAAGATTTAAATCTTGGAGCAAGTCCTCCATCTGCAGATCATCTATTAGGCACTGATGTTTTAGGCAGAGATTTGTTAAGTAGAATTTTATATGGTGCAAGAATTTCATTATTAGTTGGCTTTGTTGCAACAGGAGTTGCATTGGTTATTGGTGTTTCCTGGGGAATCATTGCAGGTTATGCGGGTGGAAAGGTAGATTCAATAATGATGAGGATTGTAGATGTTCTCTATGGCCTTCCTTTTATTATTTTTATTATTTTATTAATGGTTATTTTTGGAAGAAATCTATGGTTGTTATTTGGAGCAATAGGGGCTGTTGAATGGCTAACAATGGCGAGGATTGTACGAGGGCAAGTTATAGGACTAAAGAATCAAGAGTTTGTGATGGCAGCAAAAGCTATGGGAGTTTCTAATTTATCAATGTTTAGAAGACATCTATTACCAAATATTCTCGGACCAATAGCAGTTTATGCAACTTTAACAATTCCACAAGTCATGCTTTTAGAGGGCTTTCTAAGCTTCTTAGGCCTTGGTATACAACCACCCATGAGCAGCTGGGGAACATTGATAAAAGATGGAGTAGAGTCAATGGAGGAATATAGCTGGTTGTTAATATATCCTGGATTAACTTTTACGATAACTTTATTTGCATTGAACTTTTTTGGAGATGGATTAAGAGATGCTCTTGATCCAAAAACTACTGACAATTAAAAAGCTCTAATAGCTATTTTTATTATTTGACCTGGCATCAAAGTTTCATTTTCAAATTCATTAATTTCTTTGATACTTCTTATAGTTACGTCAAATAGATCTGAAATTTTATATAAATTATCACCTTGTTTAACAGAATATAAAATTGTTCTTTTTTTTGATTCAATATTCCTATGAATATTTTTATTTCCAATTGTTAACTGTTGTCCTAATTGCAAATAAGAGTCTTTTTTTATTGAATTCATTCTAGCAAGGTCTTCCACATCAAGGTTATATGTTTCAGCAATGCCCCACAAAGTATCACCCTCAGAAACAATATGCATTTCATAAGGTATAAAATTATTTGACTCAGTTTTACTTAATGGAATTAAAAGAGTTGAGTTAATTGATAAGAAGTCTGTGTTTAAGTAGTTAATTTCTTTAATAATTTTTACTTCCGTGTCATATTTTGTAGCTAAGGCCCAAAGACTATCCCCAGATTCTACAATATGCGAAATCCAGTTTATTTGATTTGCATCATTAAAAGGATTCTCAATAGATTCGAACAAATAACTCTTTTCAATTGGGATGTAAAAAATACTTTGATCTTTTGGAGCAGACGCCCATTTAGTATATCCCGCATTCAATTTATATAAGAGCTCAGGTTTTATATCTAAAAATTCACTTAAAGTAAGGACTTCTACTTGACCCGGAATAGAAACTTTTTTAACAACAGGTTTATATGGTATTTTTGGGAGTTTAATGTCATATTTTTCAGGATTAAAAACCAGCTCTCTCAGTGCAATATATTTTGGCACATACTCTTTGGTTTGACTCGGTAAATTAAGAGACCAAAAATCTGTTTCTAAACCACGTCTTTTATTTTGATTAATTCTTCTATCTAAAAGAGTAGGTCCTGCATTGTATGCAGCTAATGTGAGATATACATCCTCATCAAATCTCTCATATAAATACTTTAAATAACTGACAGCAGCTTCAGTAGATCTGAATGGATCGTGCCTATCCTCATTCCACCAAGTTTTATTCAGCTCGAAAAGTCTGCCTGTTCTAGGCATAAATTGCCACATACCTACGGCTCCAGATGAAGATATTGAAAACGGATCATAATTGCTTTCAATGTATGGAATTAAAGATAATTCCAAGGGAAGTTGTTCTTTTTCAAGCTCGTCAATGACGAAATATATAAAATAATATGAATCATTTAGATATTCATTAAATTTATCAATATCTTGTATATGTTTATTCATATAAAAAAGAACCTGCTCATTTATATACTTATCATTGGGCATTGAATTATTGTCGAGGATGTATTCCCATATATTTTCGTAAGGATCAACAAATAGTTCTTCAGATGAATGGTTATCATTGCGGGGTATAGATATAGATGTTTCTGTAATTTGTTCTGCAATCTCTATTTGCTGGCAACCAGCCAGAAGTATAAAAATAAAAAATGATATTAAAAGTTGTCTTTCCATTTTCTTAATGCGGTAAATACCTCAAGCTCATTTCCAGAAATATTAAATTTATGATTTATTTTATCTTTAATCAGCTTGTTATCACATCTTAAAAAAGGATTAAATTTAAATTCTTTCTCTAAATCAGATGGAAGTGATGGAAGATTTAAACCCACTAATTTAGAAACTCTTTTATATTCCTTTTTTAGATATTCATTTTGAGAATCAGCCTCAAGAGCAAATTTTAAATTTGATAGGGTATATTCATGTCCGCAATAAATTTTGGTATGTGAAGGTAATTCTGAGAGTTTTTTAATGCTATTAAACATTTGTTCAAATGTGCCCTCAAATACTCGCCCACAACCACCAGAAAAAAGAGTATCACCACAAAAAAGAATAGGGTTATTGTTATTAAAAGAATAAAAAGCAATATGATCTAATGTGTGACCAGGTATTTCAATAACCTCGAAGGTTATCCCTATTACATTAATGCTATCTGAATTTTTAACGATATTATTTATTTCAGAAATATTATTTCTTGGTCCATAGATATCAACTTTCTTTCTTTTTATTAAATCAGCTATTCCAGATGTGTGATCAAAATGATGATGTGTTATTAAAACACCCTTTAAATCTATTTGATTATTATCAATAAGAGTAATAATTTTTTGTGATTCACCAGGATCAATTACTATTGACCCTTCATTAGTTGTGACTAACCAAATATAATTGTCTTGAAATGCTTTTATTGGTTCAACGCTTAACATATACGAATTCTAATTTAATTTTATGAAAACAGTAAATATTTACACAGATGGAGCTTGTCGAGGAAATCCTGGTAATGGAGGATGGGGTGTTCTTATTGAGTATGAAAATATCTCAAAGGAGTATTTTGGTGGGCAGACAAATACTACAAACAATAAGATGGAATTAAAAGCTGCTATTGAAGGTTTAAAAGCTCTTAAAGAGCCTTGTATGGTTCACCTAACAACTGACTCAAAATATGTAATGCAAGGCATAACTTTATGGATAGATAATTGGAAAAAGAATAATTGGAAGAATTCAGCAAAAAAAGATGTAAAAAATAAAGAGTTATGGATTGAACTAGATAAATATGTTTCTAAGCACAATGTACAATGGCATTGGGTAAAGGGTCATTCCGGGCATACACAAAACGAAATTGCAGACTTTTTAGCAAATAAAGGAATAGATAACATTTAATATGGCTAAAAAATATATTGTCTTAGATACAGAAACAACTGGGCTTGAAGTAAAACAAGGACATAGAGTAATTGAGATAGGAGCAGTACTCGTAAACGATAGAAAAAAATCAGAAGACCACTTTCATTCATATCTAAACCCCTCAAGAGCAATTGATGAAGAAGCTACAAAAGTTCATGGAATTGTAAATTCTGACTTAGAGGGCATGCCAAGTTTTGATGAAATAGCTGAAGCTTTCATTGAATTTATAGAAGGATCAACTCTAGTAATTCATAATGCACCATTTGATCTAGGTTTCCTAAATAATGAACTTCAAATAGCTTCAACTAGTTTTCCAAAAATTGAAGACATATGTGAAGTAGAAGATTCATTAGTTATTGCTCGTGATAAATATCCAGGCCAAAAGAATTCACTAGATGCTCTCGCAAATCGATTCGAAGTTTCCGGTTATGATCGAACATTTCATGGAGCTTTACTGGATGCAAATATTTTAGCAGACGTGTTTATGCAATTAACTGGAGGTCAAAGTAAGTTTGAGTTTATAACAAATGGTAATTCATTTTCTAACAATAAATCATCCTCATTAGATTTTGATAAAAATCTCATTAAAGATTTAGTTAAAGTTAAATCGATGACCAAAGAAGAATTAGAAAATGAAGAATCAAAACTTTCTGCAATGGAGAAAAAGCATCTTAAAAAGCCGATATGGAGAAAATTTCAATGAAGAAGATTATTACAAGATTTGCTCCAAGTCCAACTGGAACTTTACATATAGGTGGTGTGAGAACCGCTCTTTTTAATTATGTTTATTCAAAACAAAATGATGGCCTGTTCTTAATTAGGATAGAGGATACCGATAGAGAGCGTTCAACCAAAGAGTATGAAGAAAATATTTTAAATAATCTTTCTTCTATTGGCCTTAATCCTGATGAAAAACCTATTAATCAGTCTGAAAGAAATCAAATATATTTAGATGCAGCAGATAAACTTATTAAATCAGGTAAAGCATATTACTGTAATTGCTCCATTGATAGACTTGATAAATTAAGAGCTGAACAACAAAAGAATGATAAAAAACCGCAATATGATGGAAAGTGTAGAGATTTAAACTTACCAAGATCTGATGAGACAGTGTTGCGTTTAAAAACACCATTAGAAGGTAAAGTTATTCTAAAAGATTTTGTAAGAGGCGAAATAATTTTTAACAATTCAGAATTAGATGACTTAATTATACTTAGAAGTAATAACTCTCCTACTTACCACTTGTGTAATGTGGTGGATGATTATGAGCAGAATGTAACAACTGTAATTAGGGGCGAAGATCACATAAGCAATACTCCTAGGCAAATTCATATTCAAAATGCCTTAGGATATCCTGAATTAGAATACGCACATCTCCCATTAGTTTTGGGCCCTGATAAAAAAAGACTTTCTAAAAGACACGCAGCAACAAGTCTCGAAGAATACAGAGATAGAGGGTATTTAGATTCTGCAATCCTAAACACTCTTGCCAGACTTGGATGGTCAAAAGGGGATAAAGAAGTTTTTTATCTAAAAGATTTAATCAAAGATTTTAATATAAATGAGATTCAAAAAGCTGGAGCAATTTTTGATATTACAAAACTTGACTGGCTAAATTCTCAACATTTAGCAAATCTTTCTCTAATAGATTTTAAAGCTCATTTAGAACCATTCTTGTCAGAAATTAACATAAGCATTGAAGATCATCATAACGTTGATTTAATGATGAGCGCTATGCGATCTTCAGAAAATACACTATCAGGAATAGCTAAATCTTTAGAACCTTATTACACAGAAAATATAACTTATGATGACAAGGCAATAGAGAAATTTTTGTCTGGCAGTGTGAGTATTCTTGATGATCTAAAAAGTATACTTATGGATATTGATGATTGGACTGAAGACTTTTTAGATACTGCATTAAAAAATTATCAAAAAGATAAAGATTTACCAATTCCAAAAGTTAATCAACCCATTAGGATAGCCTTAACAGGTTCAACAAAGTCTCCATCTCTTGGGCTTACTTTGGAGATATTTGGTAAAAAAACCTCATTAGAAAGAATTCAACTTTTAAAAGACAAGTTATCTGTTTAAATCATCTCTCTTTAAGGATTTTTTGTAATATTTTCAATCTTTAAAAAGTAGACATTCTCTTATTTTAACGCCTATAATTAACCTATACATTTCATTTGGGGGATACTAATGAAAAAAATAAACTATTTATTATTAACTATGCTTTTAGCTCCTTTTGCAATATTTGCTCAAGAAAGTGCTGATGCATCAGAAGAAAACGTTGAAGAAGTTGTAGTAGTAGGTTCGCAGATTAAAGGCGCCTCTATTACTGGAGCACTTCCTGTTACTGTTATTTCATCTGAAGACATTGATATTTTAGGTGTCGAAGATGGTACTGAGTTATTAGAAAATATGACTGAACAAGGCCTTAACTACTTTTCAGAGGCTGAATCAGACTCAGGTGGTGTTAATTCAGCTAGGGGTGATGTTGGTGCTTACAACATTAGAAATATGGGTGTTGGTAATACCTTGATTCTTTTAAATGGAAGAAGGCTAGTCAATAACGCAGGTTATCAAACTGAACTGCTTGGTGGAGACTATGTTCCTACAATGAGTGTTAACTCAAACTTAATACCAACAAATGGCTTAGATCGAGTTGAGGTTTTAAAAGATGGAGCTTCGGCTATATATGGTGCTGATGCTGTTGCCGGTGTTGTAAATAATGTTTTAAAGACGGACTTTGATGGGTTTGAAATAGCTTTAAGAAATCAAGGTTATGATAATTTTAGTGCAGTTGATGATAGATTAACGCTCAAATGGGGTAAAGACCTTAATGGTGGCAAAACTAATGTATCAGTCATGTATGATTTTTATGATAGAGATGGTATTGCTGCTGCTGAAGACCCAAGATGGGGAGATTCAGATCATAGAAAATGGATTCCTGCAGATTCTTTATGGGCGGGAGATACATCATTCAGAAATTTATATTCAGGTAAATGGGCACAATTAGATATGCGGGGAAGAACTGGTTATTCAGATAGTGCTGGTGAGATTCAAATTATCCCAATTGCTGACCCTAGATGCGCAAGATCTGACTCTAAAGATACCGGATATGGAACATGTTTAGCAGTCGACACAACTTCAATGGCTAATGGTGAATACTATATCAATCCTGGTCAATTCAGAGACTATAGAGGAGAGCTAGAAAGAAGTAATTTATTTGTTTTCGTGAATCATGAATTAGATGGTGGTTCAGAATTTTTTGCTGAAATTGGTTCATATAATTCAGACTATATGCGTCACAAAGAGCCCGCAGGTGATTTTAGTACAGCTCTACTGAGTGTAGGTCCTAATAACTATTGGATGAATCAAATAGGCATGACTGCTGACAACTCATCATCTAACAAACAAGTTAGAATTGACAACTGGAGACCAGACATTGGACCAAGAATAATACATGTTGAAAAAGAAACATATAGATATTTATTTGGTTTTAGAGGAACTACTAGTTCAGGATGGGATTGGGAAACAGCTGTTTTAAGTTCCAAAGCTATTTCAGAGGATTTAACTGAAAACAGATTATCTAATTCTTTGTTGCAAGCTGGTTTAAATGATTCAACACCAAACGCAATTAATATTTTCTCAGCTGATGTTAAGACAGCTTTATCACAAGCGATTGTTGATGTATCAAGAAATGATACTAGTGAGTTAAATTCATTTGATTTTAAAATGACTAATTCAGAGGTATTTAATATGCCTGCTGGTCCTGTTGGCATGTTATTTGGTTTTGAATACCGTTCAGAATCTTATACAGATGATAGAGATCCTAGACTTGATGGAACTATTCAGTTCACTTCAACAGAGACAGGGTTAGGATTCCCATTTGTTGGAGATGTCCTAGGCTCAAGTCCAACCGTAGATACTTCAGCAAAAAGATCAACAAACTCGGTTTTTGCTGAAATGATAATGCCATTAACAAGTAAAATGGAAGCACAAGTTGCTATGAGACATGAAGATCCAGATGACACTAAATCTTCTACTGTGTGGAAAGCAGCCTTGGGTTGGGAGCTTACAGATAATGTTTTACTAAGAGGTTCCAAATCAACTTCATTTAGAGTTCCAAATCTTATTCAGGCTAATCAACTTTATGTTACTAGAAGTGGTAATGTTGACGACGCTGTTGGTGAGTATGTTGGTGCAAATGATCCTTTAGATGATAGATATCAAATCCAAAGTTTTAGAATTGGTAATCCAAACTTGCTTCCTGAAGAGTCTGATAATACTTCTTGGGGTGTTGTATGGACACCAAGCAATGTAGATGGTCTTACTATCACATGGGATGATTGGAGAATCGAAAAAGATAATACAATTGTTTTATTTGGTAGAACCAATGCAATGGTTGCTGATCTTGTTGCTAGAATTAACTACGGCGCAGAAAATTGTGATGGATTTAGTAATCCAGCAATTATAAGAGATGCCAATCCAGGTTATTCTGCAGCAGAAATTGCTAAATTTACAGCTGCAGGAATTTGTCCTGCTGGTGAAGCATTAAGTATCTATGATGAATATACTAATGCAGCTACAAGATCTATTGCTGGTCAAGATATTGGAATTTATTATGATATTTCAACTGAGGTAGGTGACTTCAATATTACAATTAATCATTCTGAGACTACTGAGTTTACTCAGCAGCCAACAAATGCATATCAAGCGTTAGTTGATGCTCAAGCGTCAGGAGTTATTCCTTTTGATATTACTTTTGCAGGCTTTGGAAATTTAGCTGGCTTAGACGGAAACTATGTTGAAAAGACAAGTGTTAAGTTTAATTACAGAGTTGGCGATTTAGGAGTTCAATTATCTAGCCTTAGAAAAGGTGATTTCTATCAGAGTAGTGAAACTAGATCTGATGGAACAAGATATGTTATTCCAAGCATGACAACCATTAACGCTTCAGTTTATTACTGGTTCGATATTGGCGATCAAAAAGCAAGAGTGAAGTTTGCAGTGAAAAACTTAGAAGACGAGAGAGCACCTTTAGCAGATAGATTCTATGGCTTCTTTGCAGATGCTCATCAAGACTATGGTAGAAACTTTTATCTTGA